>JAEEGI010006921.1_pt1 | contig 25516 bp, 27 predicted proteins | sample 8958751 | NCBI WGS metagenome assembly JAEEGI01 (sample SAMN16246545, study PRJNA631951) | gut metagenome | biome: gut microbiome; feature: rumen; material: KS-attached | host: Bos | place: Iran: Karaj | collected 2018-10
AGATATATGTGTGAAAACTGACCATTCTCCAGAATCTCTATGACAGTCTCCATGGCGATTTCTCTTAAATTAATCCCTGCCATTTACAAACCTCTTACCTGTTTCAATGCTATAGCCTCTAAGGAAATCCCCAGCTGCCATACGCTTTTTGCCCTCTAGCTGAAGCTCATTAATTACAAGTGAGCCCTGGCCGCAGGCTACGGTAAATCCGTTTTTATCTACATCTATAATAGTGCCTGGCTCACCAGACTTTTCTACTACTGTACCCTTCCAAAGCTTTAGCTGCTTGCCATCAATAAATGTAAATGCTGAAGGCCAAGGATTAAGGCCTCTGATAAGTCGTTCAATTTCTGCCGCTGGCTTTGTCCAATCCACAAGACCCATTTCCTTTTTAATCATGCCTACGTGAGTAGCCTGAGATTCGTCCTGAGGAATAGGTGTAATCTCACCTCTTTCAAGAGCCTCTATGGTCTTTACTGCAAGCTTTCCGCCATCGATAGCAAGCTTATCAAATAGGCTGCCACCTGTTTCATCCTCTGCAAGAACCACTTCTGATTTAAGAAGCATATCTCCATCATCAAGGCCTGGTCCCATAAGCATAGTAGTGTTACCAGAGACTTTTTCACCGTTAATAACAGCCCACTGGATAGGTGCTGCGCCTCTGTATTTTGGAAGAAGCGAGCCGTGAACATTGACACAGCCAAGTCGAGGCATATCAAGAATTACCTTTGGTAAAATCTGTCCAAAAGCTGCTACTACAAAAACATCCGCTTCGTATTTACGAAGATACTCCACAGACTCCTCTGCTCTGATTTTAACTGGCTGATATACAGGAATGTCATGCTCTACTGCAAATTCCTTTACAGGTGTAGGTGCCAGCTTGCCGCTACGTCCCTTTGGTTTGTCTGGCTGAGATACTACAAGAATAACCTCGTGTCCAGCCTCATATATGGCCTTTAATGTCTCCACCGCAAAATCCGGTGTTCCCATAAAAACTACTTTCATTTATTCTTCCTCGTCCTCGATTTCTTCAACTAAATCTTCTACGTTGTAGAGCTCACCCTCTACCTTTTCTGTGTAGATGTGGCCATCAAGATGATCAATCTCGTGAAGTAATGCGCGAGCCATAAGCTCCTCACCCTCTACGATAATCTCTTCCATATCCTCATTAAGAGCTTTTACCTTTGCGTAATTTGGACGAGTAACAATACCTGTCTTGCCAGGAACTGAAAGACAACCTTCGTTTCCTGTCTGCTCACCGGATGTTTCAAGTACCACTGGATTGATGAGAGTAACAGGACCCTCACCTATATCGATAACGCAGATACGACGAAGAACACCAACCTGTGGTGCTGCAAGACCAACACCATCTGCATCGTACATTGTGTCATACATATCGTCGATTAATGTTCTAAGCTTTGGTGTAAGTTCCTTTACTGGCTTGCAAGTCTTTAAAAGCACATCATCTTTACCATATTCTCTAATTTCTAAAACTGCCATTTTCTAACCTCTTTCTATTCTTACCTATAATGTATTGATTGGATCAAAATCAAACCATGTGCTGGTATTTCTGTATTGCTTTTGCTCCAATAAAAATTTATCGATTGCGTCTTTGATGTTAACCAGCCTGTCATAATCATCAGCCCGAAGATATATTACCCTGCGGTATACATCCTTTAGCTTTCCTATGTAGGCATCCTCCGGTCCCATTATAACAATATCTGGGTCCATTCGTCTAATTAGCGCTGCTAATATGTCTGCCTGAGCGATGGCATCCTTTTGTTTGTCGCAGCTTACCTGGATTCCAAGTATATGCCCACAAGGTGGATAAGACAATAGCCTTCTGTAGGCTATCTCCTGGGCGTAAAAGCTATCATAATCCTGATTAGCCGAAGAAACAACTGCATAGTTTTCAGGCTGATAGGTCTGAATCACTGCAATGCCAGGCTCCACACCTCTACCTGCTCTACCAACTGCCTGAGTAAGTAGCTGGAAGGTACGCTCCCCACTATGGAAATCCGACTCGTTAAGAGAGATATCCGCAGCTATGATTCCTACCAGTGTCACATTGGCAAAATCGTGCCCCTTCACAATCATCTGTGTACCTATAAGTACATCTGCTTCGTGAGCGGCAAATGCTGATAGGATTTCCTCGTGACCATTTTTACCAGAAGTGGTATCAGCATCCATACGAAGGACTCTGGCCTGAGGGAATGACTCCTTCACAATCTCCTCTAAGCGCTGTGTACCAGCCTTGAAGCTGCCGATGTATTTGCTGCCACAGCTAGGACAGGTTTTCGTAGTCTTAGTAGTAAATCCACAGTAATGACATTTCATGATACCACCACTATGAAGATGCAGGGCAACATCGCAATGTGGACATTTTAACACATGACCACATGCCCTACAAGAAACGAAGCCCATAAGGCCTCTTCTATTTAAAAACAGCATTATCTGCTGTTTTTTTGCAAGTCTATCTGCCATCAGCTCCTTTAGCCTGCGGCTAAGCATAGAACGATTGCCCTCCTGAAGCTCTGTGCGCAAATCAACTATCTCACAGCTGGCCATATCCTGTCCCATAGCCCTGTTGTGAAGAGTGATAAGCTGATACTCCCCCTCTGTGGCCCTAGTATACGCCTCCAGACTAGGGGTGGCAGAACCTAAGATGACTGTTGCGCCAGAAAGCTTTGCGCGATATACTGCTGTCTCCCTGGCGTGGTATCTAGGAATAACCTCAGATTTATAGCTAGGCTCGTGTTCTTCGTCAATGATTATAAGACCAAGATTTGCAAAAGGTGTGAACAATGCCGAACGAGGGCCCACCATAATGCTAATCTCTCCAGATTTGGCACGTTCGAACTGATCAAAGCGTTCTCCTGGTGACATACGGCTATTTAGAATGCTGACCTTATCACCAAAGCGTGTGTAAAATCGCATAACCGTCTGATAGGTAAGAGCTATTTCTGGAATCAGCACAATAACCTGCTGTCCCATATTTATCACATGCTCCATAACATCCATATAAACCTCTGTTTTGCCAGAGCCTGTAACACCGTGGATAAGATAGGTCTTCCTGCGGCCAGTATCAATATCTGCCTTTATACGCTCTGCCGCAGCCTCCTGTTCCTGATTTAAAGTGATATGCTTTTTGTTAGCTTCTTTATTAAGATGTGGATTACGGAAGGTTCTGACAGACTCAACGTGGATAATTCCCTTCTTTTCCAAATCACGAATATTAGCTGAAGGTACCTGAAGCTGCTTTGTAGCTAGGTCCCAATCCAGGGTATCCACCTCTAAAAGCTCTCTGAGAAGACGCTCTTTTCCAAGGGCGTGACGCTTGTTAACAAGTAGCTCATTAAGCTCGATTTTTGCCTGCTCAATTGAAATAGCCAAAGTGATTTCTTTTTTCAGCTTCTCGCTTTCCTTTTTCTTAATAGGAATAACTGTCTTTAGAGCCTGATTCATAGTGCTACCGTAATTACGTTTTAGAAAGGCAGCCAAAGAAATAAGCTGAGACTCTATGGCGATACTGTCCTTTACAACTCTCGCAATAGGCTTCAGCTTAGTAACATCGAAACCCGGTTTGTCGTGAAGCCCTACCACATATCCTGTGATGGCACGGTTCCCCTGACCGAAGGGAATAACTACCTGAACCCCTTCTACAACCTGCTCTTCCAAATCATCTGGAACTATATATTCAAATGTTTTATCCAATCTCTCGTGAGATATGTCAATAATGACGTCTGCATATTTCATAAAAAATATTTTAGCATAAAAGGGTTTTATTTTGAATTCAATATGGTAGAATAAATTGATTTGAAAACAATCATTCATTTTCAGGGAGGATACATATGCGTCATCTAATGAGCCCTCTGGACTTTACCAGAGAGGAACTAGAGCAGCTTATGGACCTGGCGGATGATATTAAAGCTCATCCAGACTCGTACTCCGAGAAATGCCACGGCAAAAAGCTAGCTACTTGTTTCTATGAACCAAGCACTCGAACAAGACTTTCTTTTGAGGCTGCCATGCTTAATCTTGGTGGTTCTGTACTTGGTTTTTCTTCAGCTGATTCTTCTTCAGCAGCCAAAGGCGAAAGTGTTTCTGATACTATTCGTGTTATTTCTTCTTACGCAGATATCTGCGCTATGCGTCATCCAAAGGAAGGCGCTCCATTAGTCGCTTCTCAGCGATCTCTTATTCCCGTTATTAATGCCGGTGATGGTGGTCATCAACATCCCACACAAACACTTACAGATTTATTTACCATTCGCTCTTTACGTGGCGAAATCAAAGACCTTACTATCGGACTTTGTGGTGACTTAAAATTCGGCCGTACAGTGCACTCTCTTATCAATGCACTTGTTCGTTATCCGGGAATTAAATTCGTACTTATCTCACCAGAAGAACTAAAAGTTCCAGAGTATATTCGCGAGGATGTACTGGAGAAAAACGGATATGAATACAAAGAAGTTGATTCTTTAGATGATGTTATGGGCGAGCTTGACATCCTCTATATGACACGTGTTCAGAGAGAAAGATTCTTCAACGAAGAGGATTACATCCGCTTGAAGGATTTCTTCATTCTCACACCAGAAAAGATGCGTCTCGCTAAAAAAGATATGATGGTTCTCCATCCACTTCCAAGAGTTAACGAAATCTCTGTTGATGTGGACGATGATCCAAGAGCTATGTACTTTACCCAAGCTAAATATGGCGTATTCATTAGAATGGCTCTAATACTTACACTTTTGGAATTAGTATAGGGAGGGAAATACAATGCTTAACATAAGTGGTATTCATCAGGGATTCGTACTTGATCATATCAAAGCTGGCGAATCAATGACTATATATAACGACCTTCATCTTGCAAATCTTGGTTGTGATTGCACAGTGGCTATGATTATGAATGCAAAATCAAATAAAATGGGTCGAAAGGACATTATTAAAATAGAATGTCCTATTGAGAGAGTTGATTTAGATATTCTTGGATTTATAGATCACAACATCACATGCAATATTATTAAGGATGATGCTATTGTAGAAAAGCGCAAGCTTACACTTCCAAAGGAAATCAAGAATGTAATCTCTTGCAAGAATCCTCGATGCATCAGCACCGTGGAACAGGAATTAGATCAAATCTTCGTACTTACAGATGAGGAAAATGAAGTATATCGTTGTAAGTATTGTGAAGAAAAATATACAGGCAAAAAATAAAAAATGGACTGGCTTAAAAAGCCAGTCCTTATTTTTATTTTGTTGGAGCAGGTGCAGTCTGTACGATTACACCCTTTTCATCTGTACGATAGTACATATTTCCAAGCTGGATAACCTGATTAATTACAAGCTTGCCATCAGCTCCAAAGAGGAACTGAACACCATTTATAGTAACAGGCTGTCCAAGAACTATTTTACCATCATTTCCTGCATAGTAGATTCCATCAGCTGTGCGAATCACGCCTGTAGCCATAGCACCATTTGTATCGAAGTAATAGATAGCATCGCCAATTCTCTGCATACCTGTCTGCATCTTGCCATCAGCTCCGAAGTAGAAGGTAACGCCGTTAACCTTTACAACACCTACCTGCATCTGGCCTGCCTCATTGAAGTAGTATACAGAACCATCGATAGCATTAAGACCTGATACTCTGTGAGCATCCTTAGCATCTAAATAATAAACTCCTGTAGCGTCATTCCACCAGCCTTTGTAAAGCTTGCCTTCGTCGTTTGGATTGAACATAAATGTAAGCTTGTTAATCTCAACCCAACCAGCCTGGCGTAAACCATTTTCATTGAAGTAATATACATCCTTATCGATAGCCTGAAGTCCCTTTACCATATGTCCATCCTTGGCATCAAGGTAACGAACGCCTTCGGCATCTGCCCACCATCCTGTGTAAAGCTTGCCGTTTTCTGCTGGATTAAAGAGGAATCTGTTCTCTCCTAAATCAATCCAACCTGTCTGAAGCTGAGCAGCTTCATTGAAGTAGTAAATACCTTTGTCGATTGTATTAAGACCAGTAACTGCATTTCCTGCACCTGGAAGGAAGTAATATGCACCAGTCTCATCAGCAAACCATCCAGTTGTAAGAAGACCTGTTGTTGGGTCTGTGTGATATTTAACTCCTGCTAAATCTACCCAACCGAACTGTCTACGGAAGTTATTGTAGAAGTAAACATTGCCCTGACCCAAATCAAGTAAACCAACCTGTGGAATAAATGCTGTGTAATCCTTAACAGCAACATTCATATCACAACGACCATTAACACCTGGTACTGCTCCACCTGAAGAGTACTGCCAAATCTGCCAGCCAGCGATATCATTGTGATCTGCATACTGAGCAATCCACTTATCACAAGCAAGTGCTGATGTAAAATGTGTCTTGTAGAAATTAGTGTATGTGTAAAGGATAGGTGTGTAACCTGCACGGGAAATGACTGTAGCAAATGCATTAGCCATAGCTGTACAAGTATTAGCATCTAATCCCTTCTGTGATTTGTCCTCAAAATCAAATGCAACTGGGAAATTGATATTGTATGGCTCAATCCACTGAAGAAGAAGCTGTGCCTCCTGAATAGCTGCCTCTACTGATGTAGCATATGAATAAATATATACACCAGTACGAACTCCAGCAGCCTGTGCACCCTGAACGTTTGCAGCAAAATAAGGATCTATGCCTTTATTTGTGCTTCCTGCCTTAATGAATGTATATGATATTCCTGACTGAGCAACTGCCGCCCAATTAATATTTCCCTGATACTTTGAAACATCGATACCCTGAATACCAGCAGCACTAGCTGTAAGTGGCACTGAAAGGGTCATAACTGCTGCCATTGCAAATGCAGCTAAAGATTTTACTAAACCTTTAAATTTCACAACAAAATCCTCCTCGATTTTTTTATATAATTTTATCATAATTTTTAATTCTGGTGTCTAACAACTTTATATTCGTCACCATCCACAAAGTAAGGACACTCCTTATAGTGACCTGATACAAGTCGGACATAATCGTCTTCATCCATATCAATTTCGCAATAATACTGCTCGTCCTCTTCATCCCAAACAAAATTATTGCAGTACTCACATGCTACATTAGCCATCTCAGCAGTCCTCCTACAATAACAGCAACCAGAATCGTACCAAGCATAATCATGTACTGATACTGTTCGTGGTCCTTGCCCCATTTGGTATTTGTAACGAATATGTACAATACAAGGCCGGCTAAAATTGCGGCCACATTTATAAGCATATTAGCTGTATCCATTTTAAGCTGTCACTCCTATATAAGCGCCCAAACCTAATGTACAAACCAAACCAATAATACATCCTGCAAGTACAATACCTCCAATAACTGCAAGAATTGTAGACTTGAAATCCATATCAAGGATAGATGCTGCAAGTGTACCTGTCCAAGCACCTGTACCAGGAACTGGAATACCCACAAAAAGAAGAAGTGCTACGAAAAGACCTTTTCCTGCCTTTTCCTGAAGCTTCTTTCCACCCTTCTCACCCTTTTCAAGGCAGAATGTAAAGAAACCACCAATTACAGGCTTGTCCTTACCCCACTCTAATACCTTGCGGGCAAAGAAATATATTATTGGCATAGGAATCATATTTCCTATGGCTATTATAATATATGCAGCTAAAAGATTGAAAGTAGGATCTGCTGCCTTATAGCCGTATGCCCATGGAATAGCTCCTCTAAGCTCTACAAGTGGTACCATTGAAACAAAAAAAACTATTAAATATCTAATCATTATTCAACTCCTAATATTTCTTTTAAATTTTTAATTAGCGTCTGCATTTCTTCATCCGTACCTATGCTGATACGTAGATAATCTGCAATTCGCTCTGGCTTTGAGAAGTGACGGACATAAATGCCTCTCTTTTTAAGCTCCTCAAAAATATATATCGCATTTACGGATTCGTGCTTTGCAAAAATAAAATTGCTCTTTGAATCCGGGAATGAAAATCCCAATGCGCTAAGCTGTGTTTTGGTCCACTCTCTGGTGGAAATAACTGCAGCTATTTTTTCTTTGAAATAATCATCATCCTCAACAGAAGCAACGCCAGCTGCCAGGGTAATGGTATCCATAGTATATGAATTGAAAGAGAATTTGCAATCAGACAAATACTTTATCAGTTCAGGCGAACCTATGGCATAGCCAATACGGTTTCCTGCCATAGCTCTGGATTTTGAAAACGTCCTAACTACAAGAACATTATCATATTTATCAGTAAGTCCAATACAAGACTGAGAGCCAAAATCCACATAGGCCTCGTCAATGATAACTACACACTCAGGATGTGCCGCAACTATCTTTTCAAAAAACTCTACAGGCTCGGCAACACCTGTTGGAGCGTTTGGATTTGGAATAACTATTCCTCCGCAAGGCTTTTCATAATCGGATGCCTTAATCTTAAAATCCTCATCAAGCGGCATTTGCTCGTATGAAATCCTGAATAAATCTGCCCATACATCATAAAATGAATAAGTGATATCAGGGAATAAAACTGGCCTTTCTGAATTAAAAAATGTAAGAAAGCTCATAGCCAAAACATCATCAGAACCAACTCCCACAAACACCTTTGAAGAATCCTGATTGTGGTAAGCAGCAAGTGCCTTAATAAGAATATCGCAGGCAGGGTCTGGATATTTTCTTAAGGAATCAAGACTAACTTTAGAAATAGCTTTACCCACCAAAGGACTTGGTGGGTATGGATTCTCATTTGTATTAAGCTTAATAATATTTTTTACTTTTGGCTGTTCGCCAGGTGTATAAGGAACCACTTTACGAACGTTCTTAGTCCATGCTGTCATTTTAAATACCTCGTAAATAAAGCTACCTATAACTACGTAAAATTCTAAGGAACAACTGGAGCCTCTGGAGCAACTGGTGCCTGACCGTCTACAGCCTCGCCCTGTGCGGCTGCATCTGCAGCTGCCTGAGCCTTAAGCGCCTGAAGTGCAAGCTCGGCATTAACAAGATCCTCGTAATTAGTAACGAGTGCCTTTTGTTCCTCTGTAAGTGAATCAAACTTCTGTCTAGCCGCAACAATCTTTGGCTCTGACTCTAAAGTAACTGATTCAATATCTGCTATAAGATTCATAGCATCAATCTGTGGATTCTGAAGACGGAAGTTTTCCTCCTCAGTATCTCCTGTATAAAATACGAAAACAGGCCATCCTGCTTCCACAATGCCAAAGATTTCCTCAGCCTTTTTAAGTGGAAGATTAACGCAACCGTGGCTACCACTAGTCTTGTAAATAGTGCCGCCAAACTTTGCACGCCAAGTGGCATCATGAAGTCCCTCGCCCATATTAAATGGCATCCAGAACTTAACATGTGATTCGTAATTATCACCTCTAAGTGTAGCATCCTTTTGCTTGTAAGCGATTGGATAAACACCTGTATGTGTGCCATGACCCTTTGATACATTTCCTGATACACAGCTACTATCAAGGACCATTTCACCATCTTTATAGATGTATACGTGCTGTGTGGTAAGATTTACCTCCACGTATGAATTGCCATAATCATTTTCACCGTGGCTGGTGCCGCGATAAAGGTATGTGAAATCTCTGGTAACGTCCTTGCCGCCCTCAAAGTCTGCGATAATAGCATCAATCTCGCCATCGTATGCTATTCTCCAGCCAAAGGAACCTGCAGGAACTTCGATTTCTTCACCCTCAGTAGTAACGAAATGCTTTTTCTTGCCGTAGGTGTTATATTTCTCACCCATTGCATTTACATATTCACCAATGGCATCTCTATCAAAGAAAACCTTGTATTTATCATCCCAATTAAAGAATGAAGCCTTTGTCTCCAGTGGAATATCCTCGGAAATACCCTCACCAAGATCATAGTGAATATCTATATCCATATAGCTATTAAGCTTATCGCAAGCTGCCTGAATGTTCTTATCATCAGCCTTAACATTTGGCTTGTTGTAGCAGGTGCCATCAGTAAGATTAATCTTTGTCTGAAGATTCTCAACTGCATAGATGATAGCTTCCTCTACGCCCTCAGCATCAATTCTATCTCCGTATACCTCGTCCTTAATAACGAATTTATTGCCATCGAACTGGATGTAAGCATCCTCTGATTCCTTTGTAGCCTTCTGATGACTGAAATCCAAAGAAGATGCAACAGCCTTTACCTTTGTCTTGTCGAATGAATTACCAGTAGATGTATAATATTCTGCCGGAACGATAAGACGTAAAATCCAATTGAAGCCTGTTTGGGAATCCAGTAATTCCTGAACCTGCTCTTTAGGGTAGTTAACGCCAACGCCAAGATCTGCTGCACTTACTTCGTTTACAACATCTCCATCAGCATTAACAAATGTGATAGTGTATTTATCTGCATTCTCTACAATCTTATTGTAGGTATTCTCTGCTCCTAAGAATGAAGCACCTACACCATTTACCTTGCTTCTGATATAGAAGTGGCTGCTAAAGAAAATACTGCCTGCTAAATACACAAATAAAACAATGCCTCCAATAATTTCCCAACGAAGCATTGTTTTTTTATTATAAAATCTATTAGATTTTTTATGTGCTTTTACTTTCCTCTTTCCCGCACTCATTACAATAATCCTCTAAAAAAATGTAAAACTGTTCCGTGTGATAGTTTACAGGATTTTTAAATGTAAAATCAACTAAAGTTTCGCCTGTAAACAGGCGGTTATCATTAATTTTTCCTAAAGCTTTTAATTTCATCAATAGTGAACTCGTAAGCCTCGTTACAGAACTGACATTTTACCTCTACAGGCTTGCCATCAGCGATAATATCATCCATATCCTCTTTGCCAAGTGAAGCAAGACTCTTGATGACTCTTTCTCTAGAACAATCACACTTGTAAGCTGCTGGATAAGTCTCTTTGAAATCAACATCAAGACCAGCTAAAACTGTCTCAAGCATCTGCTCTGGTGTCTTTCCGCTTGAAAGCATATCTGTAACTGAAGGAAGAGTCTTTAAATTCTCCTCAAGCTGTGCAATAACCTCCTCAGAAGTAAATGGCATAAGCTGAATAATAAAACCGCCTGCGCAATTTACAGTATTATCCTTGTTCATAAGAACACCTAGGCCTACTGATGAAGGAATCTGCTCTGATACTGCATAGTAATATGTAAGATCTTCTGCGATTTCACCTGTCTGAAGCTCTACTGTACCAACATATGGCTCCTTAAGACCCATATCCTTGATTACACGCATGATACCAAGGTCGATGGCACCGCCCACATCAAGCTTGCCGTTCTTTGGAGGAAGATCAACAACTGAAACATTAGGGAAGCCCTTTACCTCTCCCTTGCTGTTTGCAGTAACTGTGATTCCCTTAAGAGGGCCAGAGCCCTGAATCTGAAGAGTAACTAAATCATCCTCACCCTTAAGCATCACACCCATCATAGAGCCCGCTGAAAGCATACGGCCAAGTGCTGCTGTAACAATAGGCGAAGTATTATGGCGCACACGTGCCTCTTCTACTATATCCTTGCTTGTGATAGCAAATGCGCGGATTGCATCATTTGCTGCTGTTGCTCTAACTATATAATCACTCATTTTGTTACCTCTCTTGCTATAAAATACAACCTGTCACTATCCTCTGCAAGTGCAGACATAGTGGCTACATCTATAATATCTAAAAGCTCTAGTCCACTATCTTTAATGGCGGCTTTGATTTCATCAACTGTGAAGGCGTGCTGAAGGTGTTCTTCCTCGTATCTATCGAAGGTGCCTTCCTCATTCTCCTCGTAGATAGTGAGATAATAGGCATTGTCCCTGGAATCAGGATCGTAATCATTCTCCCAGATAAAGCTACCTTCCTCACGATTCTCTGCAATTGTGCTACTACCTAGCTGCTGATAAAAGTGCTCTGTCTTTATATCGAATATAAACAGTCCCTTAGGATCAAGGTAATTATTTGCCAGCTTGCAAACAGTGAGCAATTCGTCTGTGTCTCTAAGATAATTAATGCTATCGCACAGACTGACCACAGCACCTACAGTGCCATATAGCTCGAACTGACGCATATCCTGACATAGATAAAGGATTCCATCGGAATCCTCGTTAGCCATTGCCTCCATAAGCATATCATAGGAAACATCGATGCCAATCATATCGTAGCCAGCCGCCTTTAGACGTCTGGTAATCTGGCCTGTACCACAGCCAAGGTCACACACGATTTCCATTGGCATATTATATTTTTGAAATAATGTTTTTATATTTTCTGCCCAGGTGTCGTATGGCACATTATCCATGTACCTGTCATAAACACTGGCAAAACCTGTATAAGCTTCCATCTGTTAAACCCTCTTAGATAAAAAGCTGGTAATCTTTTTGATGATTTCAAAATCATCCTGTATCTCTTCAACTTTTAATCGATTCTCTTCCGAGAACCCAACAAGGATATCATGATTTGCCTCAGAAAGGTAGTCCATGATACCGTCAATATCACTCTTAATATTCTTAGGACACTTAATATAGTGACGCTTTCCTGCAGTAATATGAAGAGTGTATGTAATAGAAAAATGATGCCATAAGAACTTGTGCATAGTGGAATATTTGTATATCCATATAATGGCATCAATAGGAACAATAGCCACACCATAGCTACTGGTTTCTATAAAATAATGCTCCGTAATAAACATATCCTCTGTAGCCAACTGTGGAAGTGTTGCAAGCTCTTCCTCGGCCTCTGCCAAAATCTCCGCTGGCTTGCCATAGGCTCTGGTCTTTTGAACAGGAACTGACAATACCGGAAATGCGATAAATAATCCACATATTACAACACATAAAATGCTGTAAATTCCAAATACTACATAGAACAATTCAAAGGCTGTAGAAACAAGTCCTGTAGCATCCGGCTCTGAAATAGTATAGCTGGATACCGTAGAAAGGATGCCTTCTTCACTCCAGTTTAAATCTCTTGCAAGATTAGAAAGTAGTGAACGGGCTGCCTCGGAATCGTATATTATCTGTCCCTTAACTGTAAGCGAATCAATAACAGGAGTACCCTGATCACAGGTAAGAGGATCCAAAAGAACTATCACACATTCTGAATTGACCATGGTGTAATAATAGTATCCTCTATTTCTATCCAGCCATTTGCTGGTGTAGCCTGTAAAATACAGGTTGTTCAGGCGGAACTTTGCGAAGGTCTCTTTCCTGTTGTACAACTGATAAAGGCTCACATTTTCCTCGGAATAGGTCTTTGGAAAAAGCATGTGTCCCACCGGGAATATCACTGCCAGTACCAGAAGAATAACCAAAAATATGATAGGAGCATAAAGCCTATTTTTGTAATATGTTTTTATTGACCTTGTAATTAAATGCTCCAGTGAATCCATATATACTCCAGAAAATTTATCTATGTGTCTCCAACCAATGATAAAGGTCTGTAAATACCTGTTCTTTGTCTATCTCGTGAAGAATCTCGTGTCTATCCCCTGTATAAAGCTTTAAGGTAACATCCTTAATTCCAGCGTTCTTAAATGACTCTGCAACAGCCTTAGGGCCTTGACCAAGATTTCCTACTGGATCAGAATCACCTGATACAACAAATATAGGCATGCTTTGGCGCATCTTTGAAACGCACTCTGCAGTGCCGTCATATTTAACTGCTTCAACCAATCCCTTATAAGCATTGACTGTAAACATAAATGTACAGTATTTATCGTGGAAATAGCGCTCTACCTCTTCTACATTTTTTGTAAGCCAAGAATTTGCATAATCCTGACCATAGCAATCGAACTGCTTGTAAGGCGCACTATAGCTCATATCTCGTACAAGTGCGCTTCTGAAATTCTTTCCCTTGAATAACGAGAGCAGCTTTATGACTGCAAGGCCGCCATTACATGTAGCAGCTGTCTCCTGACCAGTACCCATAATGATAGCACCGCTCATAGCCTCAATATATGCTGACTTTACCGAAAGGAACTTTCTAACCATGTATGAACCCATGGAATGTCCTAAGATAAAATATTTTAAAGATGGATAAGCCTTTCTGGTAAGTGAATAGTGTGTATAAATATCCTCCACCATATCATCAGATGGATGAACACCTGTCATAACACCGAGCTCATCATCACTAGCTACTGAATGTCCGTGGCCGATGTGATCGTGCCCTACTACCACAAAGCCTTTTTCTGCTAAAAATGTAGCAAATTCATTGTATCTTTCTATGTATTCGAGCATTCCATGCACCAACTGCAATACTGCAACTGGTTCCCCCTCTGGAATCCACTTTCTACAATGAATAACCGAATGACCATCGGCTGAATTAAATGTATACTCCTGCTGTGTAACCATAACACATCCTCCAATTCTACCCTTAAGTACTACCATTTTATTGTATTTCACATAGTTATTCAACTAAAAAACTAGCCCCTTGGTTACACTATCAAGGGGCTATCAGTATACTTAAATTTTATAAAGGTTATTCGCGCCTGCGCCCTTAAGTCGCGCCATAGCACGAGCCATGTTATTTGTAGAAATCTGGTACTCAATACGGCTCTGAGTCTGCTGTAACTGCTCTTGAGCACGCTCAAGGGCCTCCTGAGCACGGAAGGTATCAATATCCTCTGGACGCTCGCAAGAATATGCCACTACCTTAACAGAACCATCTGGATAAACTGAGACAAGTCCATCTGAAATGATAGCGTGTCTCATTTCACCATCTTCTGTTTTGAAGCGGATATTTCCAATCTCCACGATACCTGTAAAGACCTCGTGATGATTCATAATTGCCATTTCTCCGTCTGCACCTGGAAATACTAATATCTCACATTTACCATCGTAGAAGACTCCATCGCAGGCAACAATTTTCAAATCAAATAATGATGCCATAAATTACTCCTTTGCAAGGGCTGCAGCCTTACGCTTTACATCCTCCAAAGTACCAACGTTGAAGAATGCTGCCTCTGGATACTCGTCCATCTCACCATTTAAGATAGCCTTAAATCCGTTAACAGTATCGTGAACAGATACAAACTGTCCCTTTACACCTGTAAAGTTCTCAGCAACTGAGAATGGCTGTGAAAGGAAACGCTGAACCTTACGTGCACGATATACAGTAAGCTTATCCTCATCTGAAAGCTCTTCCATACCAAGGATTGCGATAATATCCTGAAGCTCCTTGTATTTCTGAAGAATCTCCTGGACTCCACGAGCTGTGTTGTAGTGTTCCTCACCAACAACATCTGGCTCAAGAATACGTGATGTAGACTCAAGTGGGTCTACAGCTGGATAAATACCCTGCTCAACAATCTTACGAGAAAGAACTGTTGTAGCATCCAAGTGAGAGAATGTTGTAGCTGGAGCTGGGTCAGTTAAGTCATCAGCAGGAACATATACAGCCTGAACTGATGTGATAGAGCCATTCTTTGTAGAAGCGATTCTCTCCTGAAGCTCACCAAGGTCATTTGCAAGTGTAGGCTGGTAACCTACGGCTGAAGGCATACGACCAAGGAGGGCTGAAACCTCTGAACCTGCCTGTACGAAACGGAAAATATTATCAATGAATAAAAGCACATCCTGATTCTTAACATCACGGAAATACTCAGCCATTGTAAGTCCTGTCTCGGCTACACGCATACGTGCTCCAGGTGGCTCGTTCATCTGACCAAATACCAAGGCAGTCTTATCAAGAACTCCTGATTCTGCCATTTCTGTCCAAAGGTCATTACCTTCACGAGAACGCTCACCAACACCAGTAAAGATTGAGTAACCACCGCTCTCTGTTGCGATGTTGTGGATAAGCTCCTGAATAAGTACAGTCTTACCTACACCGGCACCACCGAAAAGTCCGACCTTACCACCCTTAGCATAAGGTGCAAGAAGATCAATAACCTTGATACCAGTTTCTAGCATCTCAACTACCGGGCTCTGGTCTTCAAATGTTGGAGGCTCACGGTGAATGCTCCAATGCTCTGTTGAATCAAGCTTCTCGCCACCATCAAGGGTGTCACCAAGAACATTGAACAATCTACCAAGAGTTTTCTCACCAACAGGAACTGAAATGCTCTCGCCTGTTGCGATAACCTCCATATCACGGCACAGTCCCTCAGATGGAGCAAGCATAATACATCTTACTACGCCCAGTCCAATGTGCTGAGAAACCTCCATTACTCTCTTCTCTTCCCCTACCTTTACGTAAAGGGCATCTCTAATGGCAGGTAAGTCATTTTCTGTAAATTCTACATCGACTACAGGTCCTGAAACCTGCACGATTCTTCCTTTTAATTCTGACATATTTTACCTCTTTGCCTTTTTCTTCTTAAGTGCCTTGGCACCGCCGATTACCTCTGTGATTTCCTGTGTAATGGCTGCCTGACGCACTCGGTTGTATTCTATAGATAATTCACGAAGAATTGCCTCTGCATTATCTGTTGCTGATTGCATAGCCATCATTCTGGCGTTTTCCTCACTGGCTGAACACTCTACAAGTGCTCCATAAATGAAGCCTGTAAAATTGTTGTGTACCAGGTGTTCCAAAACTACCGAAAGTGATGGATAAAATGGATACCAGGAATCTCCTCCCTTAGTGACAGCTTCCAATTCGTAGCTATTGATGGAGTGAACATGCTTTACACCAGACTTTAATTCTGATGCAGCCTTTCCTGTTCCCTGAACATCCTCCTGAATCTCCTTGGCCTGCTCCTTGATGAACTTGTGTGTCTTCAGAGGAAGAAGTCGCTCTACGCAAGTTTCCTCAGTAACTGAATTAAGCATCTTTGTGTAGATGACATCAATTCTATCAAGCTCACCCTGGTTGTATTTTTCAATCATATACTCTGATATGACGCGGGCTCTGTGCATTGATGGGTTGTTAGATGAAAATCTAAAGTTCTCATCCACGTTGTAACCATTATTGATAAAGAAGGCACGACCAACTTCACCAACTACGAACAACATATACTCATCCTTATTCAGATTTGCAATACGGTCGAGGGTCATTTTGATGGCATTGTGATTATATGCGCCTGCCATACCCTTATCACCAGTGAATACTACGAATCCACGGTGCTTAATCTCCTCCTGCTCATCCTCTACACGGTTATCAAAATAGATATGACGCATATCTGGAAAACGAACAAGATTCTCTGCGATACCTCTCTGTACTGCTTCGAAGAATGGTTCAGTGTCCGCCAGCTTCTGCTTAGCTTTTCTAAGCTTCATTGAGGACATCATATACATGGCATTTGTAATCTTCATGGTATCCTGAATACTATTTATTCTATTCTGGATTTCCTTTGTACTTGCCATAGCTTACTCCTGATTCTTCTTGAACTCAGTTGCTGCCTCAATAATAGCTGTCTTCAAATCATCTGATAAATCCTTTGATGTCTGAAGCTGGCTGATAATATCACTATGCTCTGCAGCAAAATAATCAAGCATATCGGTTCTGAATTTCTTAAGTGATGCAATATCCAAATCACTGAAGATATGTGCATTTGCAGACACAAGAATAATAACCTGCTCTGCCATAGAAAATGGTCTGTTAAGTGGCTGCTTAAGTAACTCCATAAGAGCACGTCCGTGAGCCAGCTGTCTCTTTGTTGCATCATCAAGATCTGATGAGAACTGAGTGAAGACTTCCATTTCTCTGTACTGAGCAAGATCGATACGAATAGAACCTGCTGCTTTTTTCATTGCCTTAGTCTGAGCTGCACCACCTACACGGGATACAGAAAGACCTACGTTAACCGCTGGTCTCTGTCCTGAATTGAACAGCTGTGACTCAAGGAAAATCTGACCATCAGTAATTGAGATAACGTTGGTAGGAATATAAGCTGAAAGGTCTCCTGCCTGTGTCTCAATAATAGGAAGAGCTGTGATTGAGCCGCCTCCTGCCTCTGGTGTGATTCTAGCTGAACGCTCTAACAATCTAGAATGTAAGTAGAATACATCACCTGGGTATGCCTCACGTCCTGGTGAACGCTCAAGCAAAAGTGAAATAGCACGGTATGCAACAGCGTGCTTTGATAAATCATCATAAACAATAAGTACATCCTTGCCTGAATACATAAAGTACTCTGCAAGTGCAGTACCAGCATAAGGTGCGATGTACTGAAGTGGAGCTGGATCTGATGCTGTGGCACTAACGATGATTGTGTAGTCCATAGCCCCGTGCTCCTTAAGTGTATTAACGAGCTTTGCAATAGTAGATGCCTTCTGTCCGATTGCAACGTATACACAGATAACATCCTTGCCCTTCTGGTTGATAATTGTATCAGTGGCAATTGATGTCTTACCAGTCTGTCTGTCACCGATGATAAGCTCACGCTGACCACGACCGATTGGGAACATTGAATCGATTGAAAGAAGACCTGTCTCCATTGGCTGGCTAACTGACTTTCTGTCAACGATACTAGGTGCTGGGCACTCTACTGGACGGAATCCATCTGCAGGAATCTCTCCCATTCCATCAAGTGGTGCACCAAGGGCATCGACGATTCTTCCAAGGAATCCGTCACCTACAGGAAGACCTGCCATCTTTCCTGTACGAACTACCTTAGAACCTTCTTTGATTTCTGTATCACGGCCGAAAAGGATAACACCGATTTCATCACGGCGAACATCCTGAACCATACCTTTGACACCACAATCAAAGATAACAATCTCGCCGTAGAATGCATGGTCAATGCCATCAATATTGGCGATACCGTCACCAACCCATTTAACAATACCTACTTCCTTTTCCTGAGCCTGAAGCTTAAAGTCCTCAACGTTGGCCTTTAAGATTGAAAGGATGCTCTCGTCAACTGCAGAAACACCAACAGCCTTGTTGATTTTTGTAGCAAACTGCTCCAAACGTCCCTGCTGACTCCAGTCATACTCCTTTGTGCCCACAGAAAGAATGAAACCACTCTTAAGGGAAGTATCCTGAACTAAATCAATTTCTATATCATCATTAGAGTATTCTTTTGCTAAGAATCTCTTGATGCCTGCAAGCTGCTCATCAGAAGGTGCAGTAACATAGCGAAGCTTTGCCTTATTTACCTTCTCGTCAGTAGTCTCAACTGATTCCTTGTATGCAGCTCTAATATCATTAAATAATTGAAAATCTCCGTTATCACACAGTAGCTTTAAGAAATTGCGAATCTCGTGAGGGAAGATGCTATCGATTACCACATGCTTTTTTGTGATGGCAACTGTAGGATCTGATAACTCCTCACCTACTGCAGGTACAGCCTCAATAATAGAAGCGGCAGTCTGCAAATAAGCCTCAGCATTTCCTATGCTATGTAGGTCACGGGCGTAATTTAAAGATTTCTCTGTCACTTTTATTCACCTGCTTTACCTAAAAATTCGTCAAACAGTTTGCTGTCAACATCAGCTCCTGTCTTGCTACCAACAACCTTTGTAGTTGCATCAACTACGATATCTGCAATCTCTTTCTTAGCACTGGCAATAATCTTGTTTTTCTCATTATTTGCCTCTGCAATAGCTGCATCGTGAATGTTCTTTGCGTCTGCCTTTGCATCCTCAAGAATCTTCTGATACTGACCATCTGCAGATTTTCTTGCCTCGGAAATGATTTGCTTCTTTTCTGTCTCTGCTGAAGCAAGCTTATCCTCGTACTGCTTTACAAGCTCTTTCGCCTCATTCTCCTTTGTTGCTGCCTTATCATAAATCTCATTAGCTTCTTCCTGACGCTTTGCAATAATATTTGCAATAGGCTTGAAGAATGCGATTCTAAATGCAACAAATAGGATAAGAAGATTTAGAACTGTAAAAAATATATTCCAAAAAGAAACGTTAATCATATCTTATACCTATCCTTTAATCGAAGAATTTTATAATACGAACATAATCATAAGGGCGATAACGAAACCGTAAATAGCTGTAGCCTCTGCAAGGGCACAACCTAAGATAAGGTTCTTCTGGATCTTGCTCTCTGCCTCTGGCTGACGTGCGATACCTTCGCAAGCCTTACCTGTTGCAATACCGATACCAATACCTGCTCCAAGACCTGTTACAACTGCAATACCTGCTCCAACTGCGATTAATGTGTTCATAATTTTTCCTCCTAGAATTTACTCAATAGCTTCTTTTAAATATAACGACGTTAAAAATACAAATACGTACGCCTGAAGTAATCCGTCGAATAAATCAAAATACAAACTGAATACTGCAGGAATAACTGGTGGGCATACTATTTTAAGTAGCTCCATGATTACAAATGCACCAAGAACATTTCCGAAAAGTCGCATACACAATGATAAAGGTCTTGTGAATACATCCAAAATGTTGAATGGTGTTACGATAGGAACTGGCTCTACAAATGAATGAAGCCATTTCTTAACGCCTCTGTGATAAATGCCAGCGGCCTCAACTAGTACAATACTCATGAGAGCCAACGCTGCTGTGACATTTACATCCTTTGTTGGTGATTTGAAACCGAACAAACCAATGATGTTTGATAAACCGATGTACAGAAGAACTGTTACAAGGTAGCCTGTATAAGCTTTTCCTTCTTCTCCAAGAGTAGCACCGACAATGGCGTTCAGCTTCTCGTAAATTAGCTCTGCGAATGCCTGCTTCTTACTAATGTTTTGTGTCTTTAATCCCGATGTCAAAAACACAGCCAACAGGATAAGCACTGCCATTACAATCCAAGTAACAACAACAGATTCCATAATAGGAATCTCTAAGCTGCCTGCGTGGATAGTGAAGACGGTCTCGCAATTTAGCTCTTCTACAAGCTTCTCTGCTAAACTCAAGAAAACACCTCCTTATTAAAATATCCTGTTAGACAAGAGTGCCCCCTGCCCAAACATATCCCCTATTTTAGTCTTTTTAAACAAAAATATAAGATACAGATTATGGAATTTGTATAGCGCTTTGCTACTAATTCCACTCTTTTGAATTATAATCCTAGATTTTGTTAGAACTGTGTTTTAAATGTTATCTTTTCCCAAGAAAAAAGAGTAGCTAAAATGCTACTCTGTTCTTGTATAGACCTTGCGTCCCTTAACATATTTATCCTTTATAATTGCATCTGCATCGTTATAACACATTCGCTCAATTCGCTCGCGAATAGACATATCTCTCATGGAATACATCTTGCTGTCGTCAACTACAACTGCATCAAAATCATACCCTGGCTTAAATGAACCTACCTTTCCAAAGTAGCTTCCGCCTCCCTCTGTGGCAAGATAGAAAACCTCTTCAAATGTAAGTGGTTTAACATTTTGGTCCACAAGGCGATAATACATCTTTGATGCCTGAAGTGTGATAAGCATGGTCTTAACCATATTCATAGATGAACCTGCCGCCACATCAGTACCAAGACCGATATTTACACCAGCATCCAAAAACTTGCGGATAGGGGCAATACCGGATGTAAGATTCATATTTGAATCTGCGCAATGTGCAATATATGCACCATGCTTTTTAAGAATGTTCATTTCCTCATCATCTGAATGAACACAATGAGCCATAATTGTAGGACACTCTGGTGTACCCATTGTATCAAACAGCTCATAAGCATTTGCGTAGCTAGTAGAGGAAGGTACTAGCTCCTTTACCCAGGCTATCTCAGATTTATTCTCTGAAAGGTGTGACTGAATTCTAAGTCCTGTCTCCTGAGATAATTCTCCAAGTCCCTTCATAAGCTCGTCTGAGCAGGATGGGATAAATCTTGGTGTGAGGATTGGGAAAGTATTAGTGTATCTTCCTTTTATTCTTTCCAACCAATCCTTGGTGGCTGTAAGAGATGCATCAGCATCTGCCTCCTGCAAATCCACTCCACCATTTCTATCCATATTAACCTTTCCTACATAGGTAATGACACCTGTTTCATCCAGCTGATCCATAAGCTCGATAGTAGCATCATTGTGAAGTGTGCCAAACACAACTGCCCTTGTAGAAAAGCAACGGCGCAAGTCCTCAGAGAAATAGCTGTAAGCCTTTTTTGCATACTCCATATCAGCATACTTTGCTTCCTCTGGGAATGTGTATGTAGAAAGCCATTCTAACAGCTCCTCATCCATACCTATTCCGCGGAATGTATACTGAGGTGCATGCACATGCAAATCTGTCATTCCAGGAATGATAAGTCTCTCTCCGTAATCGTACAGTTTTAAATCCTTATATTCCTCTGGGAGAGAAGGAAAGGCTCCCTTACATATGCCATCTACGCATACCAGGTAGCCTCTATAATATGTGGTTATGTTGTTTTTGCTGTCCGAGAAGGCAATGCCTCCTCGTAATATAAAACTCTTTTCCATATTGCTTCCTAACCCTGGAGCCCCCTAGCCTGTCTATCCATATCCTCAACTACGATATCGTAGATTTCGCCAAGTGTACGACAGTACTCTAAAACCTTCCAAGGCTCATTTGTGTGATAGTGAATCTTGATAAGTTCTTCATCGCCTACTGCAAGAAGGCTATCTCCAACAAAATGCTCAGTGATGTAATCGTTGATAGCATCCTCATCAAGGTCCTCGCCCTCAATAAGAAGCTGAGTATCATATCTAAATTCAATTGTCTGCTCTGGTAACATATTTAAATCCTCCATAGTTAGCTATATATTTATCAAAGATAATTTACCATAAATTTTCAAAAAAAGGTAGTCAGTGTTATCTAACTGATATTTATTTTGATTTTAAAAGTGCGTAAGCCCTGAGAACTTCTCCAACTGACCAGGCCTGTGCATAGCAGCCTCTGCCATAATGTGGTTCGTTTCCATCGAAGATTTCTGATATAGAACCTATACAATTTTGAAGAAGATGTTTTTCTACTGGCTCAAAGAATGCCTTGGCCTCCTCTATAGACTGAGGGCTGCCGCCACCAACCTTAAGGTAACTTTCAATGAAAGCACCAAGAAGGAATCCCCAGGCTGTTCCCTGATGATATGCGTGGTCTCGCTTTTCAAGTGCCCCCTGATATACTCCTACATACTGTGGGTCGTCCACATCCAGGGAGCGCAGGCCTACACCTACATATAATCTGTCCTTAAGCACCCTTACAACAGATTTTTCCTTGGCCGGATCCAACATTGTAAATGGAAGGCTGACTGCAAATATCTGGTTTGGACGAAGGGATGCGTCCTTAAAATCATCTCCAACTACATCGTAGAGATAGCCCCCCTCCTCATACCAGAATTCTTCGTTAAATGCCTCCTTCACCCACATTGCAAGCTGAGAACAGCCACCTGCGTAGGCAAGATAGTTTTCTGGCTTGTTGTGTGTTCGTCTGGCAATTCCTCGTGAGATTTCTTCCATTGTCATAAGTGCATTGTACCAAAGAGCATTAATCTCTACAGGCTTGCCGTGGCGAGGTGTGACAACCTCATCACCAATACGTACATCCATCCAGGTAACCTGATCAAGACCTGAGCCTGCTCTCATAAGAGCATCATCATCCATTCCTATAGAAAACAGCGTGCCCTTTCGATATGCACCCATTATCTCCTGAAGTCCAGGGAAGATTTCATCCTCCACAAACTTCCATGCTTCATCCGTATTTACGTATTTCAAATAATTATAAACTGCATAGAAGTACCAAAGAGATGCATCTGCAGTATTGTAAAGTGGCTCCTTGCCATTATCCGGAAACATATTAGGAACCAGTCCATTTTTAATGTATTTTGAGAAGGATATAAGGATTGATTTAGCATCATCAAATCTGCCTGTTTCCAGACAAAGACCTGTAAATGCAATCATGGTATCTCTTCCCCAGTCTGTAAACCAAGGATAGCCTGCCATAACAGTTTTCTCACCTGTAGAACGACGGGAAACTATAAATTGATCTGCAGCAACTGTAAGAAGCTGAGCCAATTCATCCTCCTCATCAAAATCTGCCTTCTCAATAAGTTCTGCTACTCTCTGCTTCGCCTTTTCCACCTGAATAAATGCAGTATCCTTTTCGATAACAGGAATGGCATCAAATGCCCCCTTCTTTCTGCCTACGCTCTCACGAACATCTACAGTACAAACAAATGAAGCCTTTGATACTCCACCTGCATCTACCTCCATAACAAAGTCGTATGGTTTCAGATGGCAATCCAGTCCTTCTGCTTCATTATCCAGCTCAAACTGAAGCTCCATATTTTCATCGTAGATATTGTTGCGCTTTACCATTTCGCAACCAGCACTTACCAATGAGATACGAACATTGGAATGTCCTACCGGCTTGTAAGAAAATCCCACATTGCCGCTGGCCTCGTCACGAATCTCCTGGAACACTTCCTCCGGGAGCTCCCATCGTAAATCATCAACGGTCATATGCTCGCCGTGCTCTCTGAAATTCATAAGAGGGGTGATAACAACACCTGCTGCTGGACCATTATTTTCTAACGTATATGCGATAACGCACTGATTCTTACCATATACTAATGAGATAGTTTTGGTAAGACGCATTCCACCAGCCTCATATATATAGGTAATGGCACCATCATATTTAAAAAGCTTTAGGTGCATATTTCCCTGATTGAATTCGCTTGTATATGGGCCTTTGTGCTGCGCAGTAGTAAGGTCATATATTCTGCTTCCACACACCAGTCGTTCATTTGTCTTTGAAAAAACAAGATATCTATCAACCGGTGGATGAAGGCTGGCAATCAAATAGCCCTGATGAGTACGCATGTGAGCACCAATTACAGTACTGCCAGCGTATCCACCAAGGCCATTTGTCAAAAGCCACTCTCTGCTGAGATTAGACTTATAATTATTTAACTTATCAAAAATATACTCAAACTTCATTACAAATCTCCATTCTTTTCCCCACGGATTTAATTGTAACTATTTTGAGTGTAATTGACTAGTCCTATATTAGATAAGAGATGCTACACACTCCTCAACTTTCTTCATATCAGCTGTTGGCTCGAAACGAGCTACAACATTACCCTGACGATCAATGATGAACTTTGTAAAGTTCCACTTGATTTCTGGGTTGTTCTTGTAATCCTTATCAATCTTCTTAAGCATTACGCCCATAGCAAGAGCGGCTGGTCCCTTTCCAAAGCCTTCGAAGCCCTTCTGAGACTTAAGATACTTGAATAACTCAGTAGCGTTCTCTCCGTTAACATCTGTCTTCTTCATCTGAGGGAACTGAGTATTGTAGTTGAGCTGGCAGAATTCATGGATTTCTTCATCGTTTCCTGGTGTCTGGCCTGCAAACTGATTACAAGGAACATCTACTACCTCAAATCCCTTATCGTGATATGTCTCGTAGATACGCTCGATATCCTTGTAGTGTGGTGTAAAACCACAGCCTGTAGCTGTGTTAACTACCATTACAACCTTGCCTTCGAATTCCTTCATTGAAAGCATCTCACCATTAGTCTTTTCAACTGATAAATCATAGAATCCCATTGTGTAAACCTCCGTTTTCTTTATAATCACTTTTTTGGTTCTGATTTTATATAAATTGTGCGCAATCGATTTTATGATTCGATTGTATGCAATTCAATTTTGTTTGTCAACACTTTTTTTGTGAATTTTATTCCATTGAGGTAAAACAGGCCTATCTGCTACAATTATAGTAGCTAATTAAATAGGGAGGG
>JAEEGI010006924.1_pt1 | contig 25513 bp, 24 predicted proteins | sample 8958751 | NCBI WGS metagenome assembly JAEEGI01 (sample SAMN16246545, study PRJNA631951) | gut metagenome | biome: gut microbiome; feature: rumen; material: KS-attached | host: Bos | place: Iran: Karaj | collected 2018-10
ACTCAGAAGTCTATTATTGGCAAAGTGGGTAATACTGGTAACGCTAAAGGGAAGCCACACCATCTGCACTATAGTATCTCAAGCATCATTCCACAAGGAGATTGGAGGTGGGAACCAAAGCAAGTTACATTCTATATTAACCCGATTAAAGAATTTGAGAAATGAAGAAACAATCACTTTGGATGGTTATACTGCTTGTTATTGTTTGTGCCGTTGGTTGCCAGCGAAAAACGAGTGGTGAATGGATTGACAGTTGCCCTCATGCCACCGTCTATCTGCAACCATACGACAACTTTACGCAGAAAGAAGCTAATAAGCTGAAAGGTGAATTGGAAAAACATTGGGACGAACTGCTTGGTGGAGCCTTTGAAGTCGTAGTATTGCCCAACAAACAACTACCCAGTGATTTCTTGGGTGAAACCAAAACGAAGTACAGAATAGACAAGATTATCCACTCTCTTGAAAAGGATGCTGCCAGCGATAAAATCTTTATTGGGCTGACGCATAAGGATATTTGCAGAGACAAGAAAAATGGTGTTACTGACTGGGGCGTTCTTGGCTCAAGCATCGCTACCAGCCACGCATGCGTTATCTCTACTTTCAGATTGAAGAACAAGAAACGGGACCTCTGGAGGTTGGCCACTCATGAGTTCATTCACACTTACTATGACTATCCTCATTGTCCCAAAGACAGTACACATTGCTTGATGAAGGACGCTAAAGGCAAGGCTGATTATAGCAACAAGAAAAGCTTGTGTGGTTATTGTAAAAGCAAGATTGGATGAAGAAGGAAAATCATGGGGACGGTTGACTTTCCCTTTGGCCGTCGAGCTAAACCTTCTGCTGATCCATTTCATCTTAGACAATCGGAGGCATAATGTCTATATCAACAAACAATAGAACCTGCAACAAAATTTGTGATGTTGAGATTATTAGTGATTCTGACGAAACCTTCTCTCAGATTTGCGTACGTTATGGCGATTTATTACAGAATGATGAAATAGTAAGAAGGGCATGCCCTTCATGCTCAGTATGATAGGCTTTGGCGAGAACCTTGGCTCGGGATTCCCAAAGATTATCGCAGCATGGAAAGAAACCAACTGGGGCGAACCGGAGTTGAAGAACAAGATAGAGCTATTGCATTCATACATAGAATAAAGGGGTTCATACAACGAGCCTCTTTTTCTTTGGTGGGAAGCGTGAATATGACTATCTTTGCATCGTCAAAGATATAAAAGTATGGCTAAAAGAAAAAGAACAAAGAGGTTAGTTGTTAGTCTTATGCTACTGATCATCGTTGGTTGTATAGGAACTGGACTATGGATTCTTTATGGTAGTAAGACCAGCAATCCGAACAACTATCAGAGGGTGGGGGATATCCCTGCACCTTGGGGCTATGAGCGTATTGATGGTGCTGATGCAAGGTATAGCCAGTATCTGCGCAGCCTTCCGTTGAAGAAACGAGGTGCAAATGTGATGCTGTATACTGGTGGCACCGCCCGTTTCCAATCGCTCAACTATGCGGTAGTGGATCTTCCGTTGCTGTCGAATGCAGAGCAATGTGCCGATGTCTGCATGCGACTGAGGGCGGAGTATCTGTATCAGACGGGACAATATGGCCGGATTCGTTTTCAGAATGTAAACGGCAAAGCCCTGAACTATGGCGGCGGTGGCTCCCGTAAAGCATTCGAGAGCTACCTGCGAAATCTCTATGGCGTGGCCAGCACTTTTTCTTTGAGTCGGGAGATGAAGACGCGTCGACTGGCTGATATGCAGCCAGGTGATGTGTTTGTCTATCCGGCTCGCTATGGCCAGAAATACGGTCATGCTGTGATGGTGGTCGATGTAGCTGTTAATAAGCATGGCAAGAAAGCTTTTCTTCTGGCAGAAGGCAATACGCCAGCGCGCAACATTCACATCATGCGCAACTTCGAGAATCCCTTCCGTTCGCCTTGGTTTATGCTTGATGAGGATGCAGACAATCTGATTCTTTCCGTGTTCCACTATAAAGCAACCGACTTGAAACATTTTTAATACGTATCTTCCGAAACATTGATGTACAAAGGGCTATGCTTATCCAGACTTTGAAATGAAAGCATCCTTTTGTGCTGGATTTCGTGCAGACGGGAACTGAATAAATGAATATATTTGTGTCGTAAGTTTGGGGATTTGTTTTTTTATTTGTAACTTTGCATCCTGATGGGATTGACAGATGTCCTTAAATACGACTCTTAACAGGTACAATAAGAACAAGAAGTTATGGAAAATAGGAAAAAGAACATTGACGAGACATGGAATAGTGTTATTCGAAGTATGACGAAAGATGAGTTGCGGCAAATTGTGTATAAACACGATAGCTACAGTTCTAAAGTCGTCACTTGGGCAAAGGAGGCGTTAAAGCAGAAGTATGGGTTGACTGATGAGGATATTCAGTCAATTCTTCTGCCCGAACATCATATTGTTGAGAATCCCATGACAAGAGATTTCCTCATAGAAATGCTTAGAGAGATGGGATGCAATGTTAGCTTTGAAAATGACGACTTGGAGGATGATGGTATCTGTGACATTTCTTTTTCCTATATGACAAAAACCTTCTATGCAAACGCAAATAATGAAAGTACATTTGTCTGTATCGATAAATATTGTAGTTCCTGCAAAATAGAGGATGAAGAAGAGGTCGCAAGGGTAAAAGAGGCCATAAACATAGTGAATGATAGAAAACGCGTCAAGATGTACTACCTAAAGGATGAAGAAAGCAAACGGCTTTACATATCCTGTTGCGATACTTTTCAGCTCTTTCCCTTGATTCCCAACGTAGAGCTATTTCTCCACACCCAGCTAAAAACAATTCTTAATGTAGAGAAGTATTACTGCAACATCTTAGAAGACTTGAATGCACGTAAGAACCGATACGAGAATAGGGTGGAGAACTGTAAATTGAGGATGAAGAAAGAACGGCAATGTAAAGAAAATGGTGCCATTACTATAGCAGAGCAGAATAACATGAATAAGATTGCAGGAAGTCGAGACTTGTTTCTTGACACCCTGACGAAGATTAGTTGCCCATATCAAATTGACGAAGAAGACAATAGTATTTGTTTTGAATATCATGGTGACACATTCTATGCGGAGGCCGATAATGAGCAATCTTATATCACCATCTATTACTATTCATGGGGGGAAGTAGACCTGGAGGACATTGAAGACATGGGTGAGACAGCGGCAATTCGTAAGGCTATCAATGAGGCCAATTGGAAGAACCGTGTAATGACGGTCTTTACCATTGATGAGGAAGAGAAAACAATGAATGTCCACGGTAAGTCGGAAATCCTGTTCATTCCTGAGATTCCTAATCTGGAGAACTATCTGATAACGGAGCTGTCACGCTTTTTCCGCGCTGAGTATTCTGTCAGAGCGGAAATGTTCTGATTCCAGCATCATTCCACAAGAAGATTGGAGGTGGGAACCAAAATAAGTTGCTTTCTATATTGTAAAAGCAAGATTGGATGAAGAATGTTGAAAATAAATTTGGATATTTCAAAAGTTATGTGTATATTTGCGGCGTAATATTAGATTATTCTGTAGTTATATGGATTTTTATGCGCAAACAAATGACGCTATATTGCGCCAAATAGGTTCTAAATTGAAAGAATTGAGAATTGAAAAGAATATGAAGCAGGCTGAATTGGCTGATGCCTCTGGAGTATCTGTCTTTACTATTAGTTCTGTAGAAAATGGGAAAACAACCTCGCAACTTACAATAGTACAGTTGCTGAGGGCTTTAGGGCATTTGGACTATCTCAATCGGTTTTTTCAGGAGGAAACGATTAGTCCCATTGCCTATGCCAAGCTGCTGAAAAATAATAAGAAGAAGATACGTGTGAAATCATCAAGTGCAGATACAAATAAGGGCGATTCGGAATGGTAACATTAGCATACGTGAATATATGGGGGCATCGGGCTGGCATCGTGATGTGGAATGAAAACACACAGTCTGCTGTTTTCGAGTATGACCCTGCGTTTGAGAGATTGGGACTGGATCTGTCTCCACTATTAATGCCTTTAAATCCTCATACCCCACATCAATTTACATCCATATCGAGAGAGACTTTTATGGGGTTGCCAGGCTTGTTGGCCGATGCTTTACCTGATGCATACGGAAAAGCTTTGCTTGACAGATGGCTGGCAACAATCGGCAGGACGTTTGCCAACCCTGTTGAGCGATTGTGTTATCAAGGTAAAAGAAGTATGGGTGCACTGGAGTTTGAGCCTGCTCAGGACACTTTTCTCGAGAAAGACACTAAAATTGAAATAGATTCGTTGGTTGAGGTGGCACGTGAAGCATTGAACCAGAAAGCAGAACTTGACACGAATTTGAGCCAGGACAGGAAAGTGGCTCTCATGAATATAATTAAAGTGGGAACCTCTGCTGGTGGTCAACGTGCAAAGGCTGTCATCGCTTTTAATGAAAAGACGCAGGATGTCCGTTCAGGACAGATAGATGCCCCAGAGGGATATGAGCATTGGCTGTTGAAACTGGATGGAGTGACAAACCATGAATTAGGAGATCCAAAATTTTACGGATTGATAGAGTATGCATATTACTTAATGGCCAAAGATGCAGGGATTGACATGATGCCATGTAGAATACTCGCGGAAAATGGTCGTTCACATTTTATGACCAAACGTTTCGATCGTATTGGTGGAAAAGAGAAACTGCACATGCAGACGCTCTGCGGAATAGCTCATTATGACTATAAAATGTTGAGGGCGTATTCGTATGAACAAGCCTTTCAGGTGATGAGACAGATGAGACTGCCGTATATTCAAGCAGAAGAGATGTTCAGGAGAATGGTTTTCAATGTCGTGGCGAGGAATCAGGATGACCATACCAAAAATATTTCATTCTTGATGGATAAGAATGGTATATGGCGATTGTCACCAGCATACGACGTTTCATGGTCGTATAACCCAAAAGGTATGTGGACATCACAGCACCAGATGTCAATCAACAACAAGTGGACAGACATAACGATGGACGACCTCTTGACTGTCGCATCAGCCATGAGCATCAAGAAGCCTCGTGTCATTATAGAAAAGGTAATAGATGTAGTTGCTCACTGGCCGGATTATGCAATTCCTTTAGAGATTCCGTCAGAAACAGTTGCGATAATCAACTCCACATTAATTACTCAATTATAGCAGTATTAGAGCTGTCAGGCAAAATAATCTCATTTTTCTTGGTGCTTTCAATTTTTTTCTATACCTTTGCATTTAATATGTATTATTAGTCTATTAACTTGGTTTTATTATGAATGTGATTATTTGGACTGTTGTAATTTTATTAGTTGCCTTTGGCATTGGTTTTTTGTTGGTTCACCGTCACTATGCTAAGCTTTTAGATGTAGCGGTGAAGCGTGCTCAGAAGAGTGAGCAGCTGAAGTCGGTGTTTATTGATAACATCAGCCGTACCCTCCGTTCGCCGTTGAACGTTATCATAGGCTATTGCAACATGATTCTTGAGGAAAAGGACGATAACTTGCAGCCTGCGCAGGTGAGGAAAGTGGTGACCGATATCTCTGACAGTTCAAAGGAGATAGCTGAGTTCGTCTCGCAGCTTCATGAGATGTCAAAGTTTGAGGGTATCACTCCTTCCTTCACGTTCATAGAGGTCAACCTGACAGAACTTATGGCGTCTTATCGGCGTGAGGCCATGAATTACACCAAGCCCGATGTCGCCGTCCGCGTCACCTCTGACCTGTCGCCACATTGCAGGGCCATACTTGACACCAATCTCATGCACCAACTGATGATGCATCTGCTGACGAATGCTGCAAAGCACGTTACATTGGGAGACATCTTCATCAGATATGGCTGTGAGCGCAGGGGACTGAAAGTCTCAGTCAGTTATACAGGCATGGGGCAATCCGAGCTGGTGGGTGATGACATCTACTCATACCTTCAGAAGGACGAGGCTCTGAAAGATGCCGGCAAGTCCTCCATATTCGGAATCGCTCTCTGCAGGGCTATTATTGATATGTTTGGAGGTGAGTTTTACATGGATTCGGAAGACGGCAAGAAAACCGTTGCTTCTTTCTGGTTCCCCTGCACGATGAAAGATATTTATAAGGATTTGTAGAAATATAATAGTAATATAAATAAGGTAATACAATGAACGAAAACGAAAACATGAAACAGGGCCTGGAATTGGAACTGTCGCCCGAAATAGGGCTTGGAGAGTATGCTAACTTTGCTATCATCACACACTCATCGAGTGACTTCGTGATAGACTTCGCACGGGTGTTGCCCGGACTGCCGAAGTCGATGGTGAGAAGCCGCGTCATTATGGCTCCCGAACATGCCAAGCGCCTGCTTGCCGCTTTGCAGGAGAATATCATGCGCTACGAGCGCTCGTATGGTGCCATCAAGGTTCCCAACCAGGAGCCGCGCACTATTGCTCCCTTCGGCCCTAACAAGGGAGAGGCTTGATGAAGGGAGAAGTGAAAAGTGAGAAGTGATAAGTTAAGAATGAATAGTGAAAAATTTGCTGCCGCCATCCCGCTAGTTCTGATGCAGGTATGGCGGCAGCTAATTTTTCACTATTCACTATTCATTTTTACCTTAACATTTCACCCTCTTTCTATCCACGCAATCGTGTCGCCTTGGCGGATGTTCTGGCCAGGCTTCACGCTGATGTCGACGAGCTTGCCGCCGAGGGCAGCAGGGATTTCAATGATTTCGCCCCACTTCGTCTGCAGGTAGCAGAAGGTGTCGCCCTCCTTGTAGGTCTGTCCGATGAATGGCTCGATGCAGGGAGCCATGACGCCCTCGCCGCCAAACGACCAGAAAAGCTGTCCGGCCAATGGTGACTTGACGGCATCGGCCTTGGCGTGCTTCAGCGCATCGATTTCCTCCTGTGAAATCTTCTTTCCGCCGCCCAGTTTGGCATCCTTTGCCTTCTGGATGTCGGCCAGCAGCTGCTTCTTGGCCTGTCCGCTCTTGAAGGGGCGATACTGCTCGGGGTGCATAGCCAGCTCGAACAGCTCTTCGTCGTCCTGTCCGTAGTCCCAGCCATTCTCGTCCATCTCCTTCTTGAAGCCTTCGAGGGCATTGGGGATGAGCGTGTGGGGATCGACGTCGGTAAATTCGCGCTTCTGCTTTTCGGCCAGTTCGATGAGTTCGGGGGCGATGGTGCCGGGTATCTTTCCCGACTTGCCGAGGATCATGCCCCAGATGGCATCGTCCATCATCACGTAGCGGCCCTTGCCCTGCTCGATGGTCAGCAGGTTCATCAGCGCAATGTTCTTGGTGTACTGCGAGAACGGCGTGACCAATGGGGGATAGCCCACGCGCGGCCATACATACTCAACCTCGTTGAACAGCTTCACCAGCATGTCGTCCATTGTCAACTCAGGCTCACCCTTTGCGGCACGCAGCTTGTCGATCATCTTCTTGATGCCGCCGAGGTCGGCCATCATCGAGCCCATCATGCCGCCGGGCAGTCCGCAGCCAAGCAGCAGCGATGACATGTGCTTGTTGGCGGGGTTGATGAAGCAGCCGAGCCAGTCGTCGATGAACTCTTGTGTTAAGGTACGCGCCTGCATGTAGGCGTTCATGTTGAGGTCGGCCACCTCGAAGCCTTCGTTCTTCAGCATCGACTGTACGGAGATGATGTCGGGATGCACCTTACCCCAGCTGAGCGGCTCGATGGCGGTATCGATGATGTCGGCACCGTTGTTGCACACCTCGAGGATGGAGGCCATCGACAGGCCAGGGCCTGAGTGGCCGTGATACTGGATGATGATGTCGGGATGCTTCGTCTTGATGCTCTTCGTCAGGGCACCAAGCATGGCGGGCTGTCCGATGCCGGCCATGTCCTTGAGGCAGATTTCCTCGGCTCCGGCAGCTATCACCTCGTCGGCGATGGCGCTGTAGTAATCAACGGTGTGTACGGGCGAGGTGGTGATGCAGAGCGTGGCCTGCGGTGTCATGCCGGCAGCCTTGGCCCACTTGATGGAGGGGATGATGTTACGCGTATCGTTCAGACCGCAGAAGATGCGGGGGATGTCGACACCCTGGGCGTGTTTCACCTTATACATCAGTTCGCGCACGTCGTCGGGAACGGGGTACATGCGCAGGGCGTTCAGGCCGCGGTCCAGCATGTGGGTCTTGATGCCCACCTCGTTGAACGGCTTGCAGAAAGCACGTACTGCGGCATTGGGATTCTCGCCTGCCATCAGGTTTACCTGCTCGAAGGCACCGCCGTTGGTCTCCACACGGCTGAAGCATCCCATATCGATGATAACGGGCGCAATGCGCTCTAACTGATCCTTGCGCGGCTGGAACTTGCCGCTCGACTGCCACATGTCACGATAGACCAGGCTGAACTGGATTCTTTTCTTCATAAGTACTCGTTTATAGGTTATAATATTACAATCTGCCTGCAAAGATACGGATTATTTTTGATAATTCCAAATATTTTTGTAACTTTGCCACCGCATAAAGCAAGTGACATGAAGAATTGTAATAAGTACGGGCTGATGGCCCTGATGCTCACGATGCTGATAGTGGCGGCGTGTAGCAGTAAGAAAGATAGCGGTAAGACCGAGGAAGGCGACCTCATCAGCGTGGAGCCGAGCCAGCCGGGCGACTCTACCGTCTATGGACTGGCCTGCGACGGCTGCAACGACACGATACTGGTGTTTCTGCCGCGACAGGGAGGCGACCCTGATACGTTCAACATCCTGAATGCCTCGAAGAGCCGTCAGGTGTTTGGCAGGCCGATGATTGGCGACTTGGTAGCCGTGTTGACTAACCGTGAGAACCCGAAGGTGGCTGATATGGTCATCAACATTGAGCAGCTGAAGGGGAAGTGGTGCTACATGGTGGAGCCGAAGTTGCGCGAGATAGCCGGCATGCCGCTGTCGAGGCTTCAAGGCGAAATGCGTGAGGAAATGGACTCGATGCTCCGCGACCTGCTGCAGCCCCGCGAGTTTGGCGTCGAAATCAAGAGCGACTACACCGCCCGTCCCATTGGTGTGATTCGCAGCATGACGTCGGACGAGGAGAGCCCCGTCGTCTATCCGCCGCTGAAGCGTTACCGCGAATGGCGCATCTTCAACGGGCGGCTCATCTTGAGCGAGGGAGCCCGTGACTCGTTAGGCAACATCAACGTCACCAATAACGACACAGCGCAGCTGATATTGCTGCACCGTGATACGTTAGTGTTGAGGTTTAATGAAGGAGAACAGGGGTACTATAGGAAGGTGGAAGGTGAAAAGTGAAAAGTGAAAAATTTGCTGCCGCCATACCTGCATTAGAACCAGCGGGATGGCGGCAGCAAATTTTTCACTTTTCACTAATCACTTATACCTTATTATATAACTCTATGGTTGAGCATGCGCTGTTCAGCCATTTTTTCGTACTTTGTGCCGGGCCGCCCGTAGTTGGCGTAGGGATAGATGCTGATGCCGCCACGGGGGGTGAACAGACCGATGACCTCAATATACTTAGGCTCCATCAGTTTCACCAGGTCCTTCATGATGATGTTGACACAGTCCTCGTGGAAGTCGCCGTTGTTGCGGAAGGAGAAGAGGTAGAGCTTCAGGCTCTTCGACTCCACCATGCGGTACTCAGGAATATACATAATCTTGATTTCGGCAAAGTCGGGCTGTCCGGTAATGGGGCAGAGCGACGTGAATTCAGGGCAGTTGAACTGCACCCAGTAGTCGTTCTCAAGATGCTTGTTCTCAAACGTCTCCAGCACCTCCGGCGAGTAGGTGTTCAGGTATCCGGTTTCGCGGCCCAGGGCCTTCAGCTTGTCTTTTGATCTGTCCATATCTTATGCTCAATACTCAAATTCGTATGCGACCTCTGTGCCTCGGCGGTTATCCTTCACCACCATGCGTCGTACGCTGCGGTCGGTATTCAGTTCTGTAGTCACGTCGATGGTGCCGTCGGCTGTGGTTGCCCGTTTCACGATGCTGGTGCTGCGGCAGTAGCGGAACATGGAGATAAGCTGCAGAGGCTCGCACTCGGACATGCCGAGTATCAGCTGGTTGACGTCCACCGTCTGATAGCGGTTGTCCATCTGGCTGTACTCCAGCTTGTAGCGTTCTACGACTTTGGGCTTGTCAACGAGCTTCCATTGGCAGTAGTATATCAGACTGTCAGCCGTATGCAGGCTGTCGGGTGTCAGACTTTTGCCGTTTAGCAGGTAGGCATAGGCCTGTGTACGTTTCGTACGTGCCGACACGTAGTTGAAGGCATAGGAAGCCGGCATCTGCATGCCATAGGAATAGTATTGCGACTTGTAGCCGATGGTGTCGCCTGTTCCCAAGAGCTGCTCTGTCTGGTAGCCGTTGTCCATCGTGCCGGTCAGGGTATTGCCCGAGGTAGTGACGATAAGTCGTTCCTCGCTTTCGTTGTAGGTCATGCTGAATTGCTCATTATAGTCTTCAGGACCCTTGACGCTCAGCTTTGTAGGACGGCTCTTGGCATCGTACTCGATGTTGACCTTCCAGTCGTCGCTCGACGTGATGGACTTGACCAGCGCTGCCGAACCCCAGGAACCGTCGCCACGAGTGGCGTATTGCAGGTATTGCCATGAAGCGTGAGCCTCGTTAGGATGGTCGTTGTCGGTAATGGTAAACTGGGCCAGGCGTGAACGGCCAGTCGTGTTGGGGCTGAAGTGAACACCAAGGAAGTAGATGGCACTGCCTTGGCCTTTCATCGCGTCGATGGAACACCAGCTGGCATCGGACATGTCGGCAGTAATGTGCCAAGGACCGTAACAGGTTACCACCAGCGAGTCGGTGGTAGTATTGGCATAGATGTTGGTGACAGCTGAGGTGGGCTTCGAGAAAACAAAGCCTGCCCTGTATGGATCCTCGTTGCTGAGGCAGGCGGTGAGCTGGACGGCAACGGCCATCGTAGCCAGCATGTTTGCAAACAGTTTGATGGTTTTCATATTATCCTTGTTTTATAGTTCATTCATCATCATCTTCATCAAAGCCGTCCCAGTCGCCAAAGCCTCCGAGCGACGGGCCGACAAAGGCATCCATAGCGCGGCGGTCTTTTTTCGTGGGACGTCCGGTGCCTCGGGCACGGTCAACGAACCCGCTGATGCGGTTCATCTCCAGGAGTTCATACTGGTCGGGCGTAGTGATGTTCTCATAGATGTCTGGCAGCAGTTTGGCCCCTACCCGTTGCTCTATGGTCTTCAGGATGCGGAACGAATAGGTGACGGGTGGTTTGTGCACGCTGATGACGTCGCCCACCTTCACCATCCGCGACGGCTTCACCAGCACGTCGTTCACCATGACGCGTCCGTTCTTGCAGGCGTCGGCAGCAATGGTGCGCGTCTTGAAGATGCGTGAGGCCCAGAGCCATTTGTCTATTCTGGCTTCGTCGGACATTTCTTACCTAATTTATTGTACTGATTCATCGTGATGTCGATGCCGGCAAGCACGAAACTCTTGATGATTTCCACCGCCAAGTCGATAGAGGGCTGCAACTGCCGCAGGTCGTCCTCGCTGTAGTGCCCCAGCACCCAGTCAATCTGTCCGCCCTGAGGATAGTCGTTGCCGATGCCCATCCGCAGGCGCGGATAGTCTTGGCCAATGAGCTGCTGAATGTGGCCCAGTCCGTTGTGGCCTCCGTTAGAACCGCCAGCCTTCAACCGGAACTGTCCGAGAGGCAGGGCCACGTCGTCGCTGACCACCATCAGGCGGTGCTGGTCGATGTTCTCCTTGTTCAGCCAGTAGCGCACGGCATTGCCGCTGAGGTTCATGAACGTTGTAGGCTTCAGCAGCACCACTTTGCGGCCTTTCAGCGACGTCTCTGCCACAAAGCCGTAGCGGCGGTCGCTGAAAACAGTATTGGACGCCTTCGCAAAAGCGTCCAACACCATATAGCCTGTATTGTGGCGGGTAGTGGCGTACTCGTCGCCAGGATTGCCCAAACCGACAATTAGATACTTATCCATTCTGCTTTTTCACTTACTCTGCGGCAGCGGCAGCAGCTGAGCGAGAAGCACGTGTAGCCTTCACTGAGCATACAACCACCTCGGGAGAGGTCGCAATCTTCAGACCCTCGAACTGCAGGGCGCCCACCTTGATGGCCTTGCCAAGCTGCAGGTCGGTGACGTCGATGTCGAGCACCTCAGGAATCTGCTTGTAAGGAGCGGTCACGTCAATCTTGCGGATAGAGAGGTTCAGCTTACCACCGTCGCGTACACCCTGTGCCAGACCGTTGAGCTTGACGGGAATACCGATCGTGATATCCTTTGTCTCGTTCACCTCGAAGAAGTCGGCATGCAGCAGAGCGTCCGTCGTGGGATGGAACTGCAGCTCCTTGATGATAGCCTTGCGAACCTGGCCGTCGATATTCAGGTTGACGACATAGACGTGAGGTGTATAGATAGCCTTGCGAAGCTCTGCGAACGAAGCCTGGAATGCCATAGCCTCGGGCAGACCGTCCTGACCCTTTGTCTCACCATAAATGTTACAGGGAACCATTCCCTCTTTGCGAAGAAGCTTGGAAGCCTTCTTGCCTGTTGCGGTACGTTTCTGACCGCTTACACTGATTTCTTTCATAACTTTTTGTGTTACTCTAAATTAATTGTTTGTTGTTAATTCACCATCACACGGTGTGCCTTTTCTTGAAAAGCGGGTGCAAAGGTACGAAATATTTATGAATTATGAATTACGAATTACGAATTTTTTTAAAAAAGAGGGGCTTTTTCTTGCATAATCACTGGAAAATGACTATTTTTGCACTCGAAACAAAGCATAACTAAATGATTAATCGTGAAATCATACGCATCAAGATTGTTCAGTTAACCTACGCGTACTATCAAAACGGTAACAAGAACATCGACACGGCAGAGAAGGAACTGTTCTTCAGTCTATCGAAGGCATACGACCTTTACAACTATCTGTTGGCCCTGATGGTTGCCGTAGCGAAGGAGGCTAAGAGACGCTTGGAGATAGCTGAGAGCAAGGCTCGTCGTGAGGGTACGGAGAAGCCTTCGGCGAAGTTTGCGTTTAACCGTTTTACCCTCCAGTTGGAAGAGAACAAGCAGCTCAGCGAGTTCATCGGCAGCCAGAAGCATACGTGGACTGACGAGCCTGAGTTTGTGGGTAAGCTGTTCGAGCAGATTGAGCAGAGCCAGATTTACAAGGACTACATGGCCAGCAAGGAGGACGACTATGCTGCCGACCGCGAGTTGTGGCGCAAGATTTACCGTACGCTGATTCAGGACAATCCTGATTTGGACGCTCTCTTCGAGGAGCAGAGCCTCTACTGGAATGATGACAAGGAAATTGTCGACACCTTTGTGTTGAAGACTATCAAGCGCTTTGACGAGCAGAACGGCTCCAAGCAGGAGCTGCTGCCTGAATACGACAGCGAGGAAGACAAGGATTACGCTCGCAAGCTGTTCCGTGCCTCTATCCTGAATGCCGACGAGTACCAGCGCTACATGAGCGAGACCTCCCGCAACTGGGATTTCTCACGATTGGCCTATATGGATGTGGTTATCATGCAGATAGCCATTGCCGAGCTGATGACCTTCCCCAGCATCCCCGTCAGCGTCACCATCAACGAGTTTGTGGAGATAGCCAAGCTGTACTCCACTCCCAAGAGCGGTGGTTACATCAACGGTATGCTCGACACCATAGCCCGCCACTTGATTAAGACTGGTAGGCTGATGAAGCGAATAGACGAAAGAAATGATAATTAAAAGATAATTGAGCATTATGACAAACATTGTATTAGCTGCACAGGCAGCAGGCGGTAGCGGCATGTCCATGATTCTGATGATGGTAGCCATCTTCGCTATCATGTGGTTCTTCATGATCCGTCCGCAACAGAAAAAGCAGAAAGAAATCCAGTTGTTCCAGAACTCTTTGACCGAAGGCATGCAGGTGGTCACCGGCGGCGGTATCTATGGCACCGTGAAAGGTGTCGATTTAGCCAAGAATACCGTTGACGTGAAGATTGCCCGCGACGTCGTCATCACAGTCGACAAGAGCTACGTGTTCAAGGATATGGCCAACACGTCATTGCAGAAGTAAACTATGATGCAATTGCACAGGTTCTACGTTACCGTCAGGAACTTTCTGTTCAGCAAGGCTAACAGAGAGTTTCTGATTTTCTTATTCTTTCTTGCTCTCTCGGGCGTCTTCTGGCTATTGATGACGCTCAACGAGACTTATGAGAAAGAGGTGACGGTACCTGTGCATATCACCGATGTCCCCACCGACATCATGCTGACCAGCGACGAGGTGGATACCGTGAAGGTTACCATCCGCGACAAAGGCATCATGCTCCTTTCCTATATATATGGTGAGGTGCTGAAGCACGTCAGTGTCAGCTTCAAGACTTTCGACCAAGGTGGCGGCACGGGTAGCATCACAGCGTCTGAACTGACGAAAATCATCCAGCAGCGGTTGTCAGGGTCGGGTAAGGTGGTGAGCGTCAAGCCCGACAAGCTGAAGATTTACTACAATACGGGAGCCTGCAAGCGGGTGCCCGTCAGGTGGCGTGGTCGTGTCATCCCTGAGCACCTCTACTTCCTGAGCTACGTCAGCTACGACCCAGACAGCGTCACCGTCTATGCCTCGGAAGAACGGCTCGACAGCATCCACATGGCTTATACTGAGCCGCTGAACTACGTTGGGTTCCGCGACACGCTGGTGGCCGACTGCCGACTGCGCAAGATTGAAGGCGTCAAAATGGTGCCCGACCGCATCAAGACCACCTTCTATACCGATGTGCTGATGGAGGTGACTATGGACAAGATTCCGGTGCAGGGCATCAATCTGCCCAAGGACAAGGTGCTGCGCACATTCCCCGCCAAGGTTTCCGTCAAGTTTATCACGGGTGTGAACGTCTACCGCAACTTGTCGGCTGACGACTTCAGTGTCATTGTCGACTATAACGAGCTGAAGAACAGCACCTCGGAGAAGTGTACCCTGCAACTGAGGCAGGTTCCCCAAGGCATCACCCACGCCACGTTAGTAACCAAGCAGGTGGACTACCTGATAGAAGATTCTGAATCGGAATGAAGGTAGGTATTGCTGGAGGCATTGGCAGCGGCAAAAGCTACGTGTGCAGGCGGCTGAGCAATCATGGCATCGACGTCTACGATTGCGATTCGGCTGCCAAGCGGTTGATGTGTAGTGCCGAGATACAGTCGCAGCTGGAACAGCTCATCGGCTGTCGTCCTGACAAGCAGGCGCTGACCCGTTTCCTGTTAGCCTCCGATGACAATGCCCACGCTATCAATGCCATCGTCCATCCTGCCGTGTTCCGCGATTTCGAGGAAAGCGGGAAGGAGTGGCTTGAATCGGGCATCATGTATGAATCGGGTGCCAACCACTATGTCGATTTTGTCGTCGTGGTAACAGCCCCCGAGGAGGTGCGAATCCTGCGTATCATGCAGCGCGATGGCATTACTCGCGAGAAAGCCTTGGACTGGATGCGGCGCCAGTGGCCTCAGGACAAGGTGCGGCAGTTGGCCGACTTCGAGATCGTGAACGACGGCCAGGCTGACCTTGACCCTCAGATTGACAGGCTGCTCACCCAACTAACCCTTAGAAACCATCAGAAAACAACAATACCTAAAAATAAAACAACTATGCAACAGACAATTTTAGCAATTTCCGGCAAGCCCGGACTTTACAAACTTATTACACGCGGAAAAAACAACCTGATTGTTGAGTCACTCGACGCTTCCCACCGCCGCATGCCCGCTTTTGCCACCGACCGCATCACGTCGCTGGCCGACATTGCCATGTATACCGAGACGGAGGATGTGCCCCTGATGACCATCCTCGAGAATATGAAGAAGCTGGAGGACGGCAAGAAGGCCAGCATCGACTTCAAGAAGGCATCGGCCAACGAGTTGCACGAGTACTTTACGAAAGTGCTTCCCGAGTGGGACCGTGACCGTGTGAAGAACTCGCACATCCAGAAGCTCATCCAGTGGTACAACATCCTCATCGAAGCAGGCATTACCGATTTCGAGGAAGAGATGAAACCTACCGAGGGTGACAACATCGACGACCGCAAAGAGCAGGAGTAACAACGAACTGTAACAACAAGCAATGAAAAAAGGTTTCGGGTCATTTCCGAAACCTTTTTTCGATTATTCTTAGAATCGGTTTCCTCCGCCGAAACCTCCACCGAAGCCACCGCCGCCGAAGCCGCCGCCACGGTTACCTCCGCGATTGCCACCACGGTTGCCACCGCCACCGCCAGGCATTCCGCCGCCGAAGCCGCCAGGACCTCCGAAGCCCATGCCACCACGCATGCCGCGACGGGCTTCACGGGTGCCGAAGAGGTTGACACGGTAGATGATGTGCAGCATGGCGTAACTTGTAATGGCGTTGTACTCATTATCGGTACGGGCCATGTCGTTGATGGTGCGCGAGAAGGTGGACTGCTGGTGCAGAATGTCGAACAACTGGAGCGAGAGCGTCAGCGGCTTGCCCTTCAGGAAGCTGTGTGCAATCTGTGCGTTCCATATCAGTTCATTGGTGTTCATCGATGCATCGTTGAAGCCACGACGGCTGTTCATGCCCATGTCGGTGGCAATCTGCGTACCCCAAGGCAGTGTCAGCGTGGTGTTGAATCCGTAGGCGAAGCTCCAGGTGTCGAGGTCTGACTGCGGCTGCAGTTCGTTGCGCGTGCGCTGGTAGTTTGCCGAACCGTTGAGTTCTACTTCGAGCCAGTCGTTGCGGTAACTGGCGCCAAGGCGTCCGCCGAAGTTGTTGGTATTGGTAACGTTGCGTACGTTCTCGTTGTTTTGGAAAAGGTAGCTGATGCGGTGGTTGTAGTTGTCGTTCACCGACACGTTGTAGCTAAAGTATCCCAGTGAGTCGATGGCCGAACTCCACATGATGTTACCGCCAGCATTCCAGTTGCCGTTGATGTTTTCGGGGCGCGTCTCACGTGCGCCAGTATTAGCATCGTATTTCACCATGTTGGCAATGCTGTTCGACGTCGTCGAGAAATTGGCGTTGGCGTTGATAAAGCGCTGGTGGTTCATGATGTAGTTGTTGAAGCGCAGGTTGATTGACTGTGTGAACGAAGGCTTCAGGTTGGGGTTACCCCTTGTCTTGTTCATGGGGTTGGTATCGTCGTTGATATCAAGTAATTGTTCGATAGAAGGCTGGCTGGTGCTACCACGATACTCGAAGCGCAACTGGCCTTGTTGGTTGAAGCGCCAGCGGAAGTTGGCCGTCGGGCTCCAGTTGGTGACTGTACGGTTTACAACTGTGTCAACACCCAAGTAACGCTGGGTGTATTCTGAACTCTGCGGGATGATCTGCACACCGACGTTGAAGTCGTAGGTGTTGCGGATGAAACGCAGCATGATTTCACCTGTGTGGATGAAGTTCTTGTAAGCTGAGTAGCGGCTCTGGTCCTTCGTGTAGTATCGGTCGTCCTTCTGCGGGCTGTAGCCAAGACTGATTCTGTCGAAATACTCTGTCCAGTTGCGATAAGTGGGATAGATGTCGTTCAGTAAGAAACCATGCGTAGGATCAGGATCCAAGGCATAGGGCAGAGGCTGTGAATAGTCAAACGTCTGACGGTCGCTCTCATTATAGCGATACTGGAAAGTATAGCTGAACTGCAGGAACGTGGCGTATGCGATAGGTTCGCTATACGTGGCACGTGCGCTGTAGTCATACGTTGTGGTCGGTGACAGGTTGTAACGGTTGGTCTGATAGTTCGTAAGACCGGTATGGCCATTGAAGTTTTGCTTATCCTTAAATAGATTCGTATAGTTGCTTGACATCTGTTGGTTCTCGTTGTCGCTATAGTTACCCGTCAACTGCAGGGTGATGTTACGCCCGCGGTTGTTGAGCAGGCGGTTGATCATCAACGTACCCCCCAACCGTTTGTTCTCGCCGTAGGTGAGTGAGCGATTGCTACCTGTATTGACGAGGATAGAGTCGAGCCCGTAGCCGCCCTTCTTACTGATAATCTCCTGTAACACGGCAGCGCCAATCTGGGTGTCTAATATGCTATAGGGGTCGTTGTTGAACGAGGCCGATAGGTTGTTGCTCGTTCCGTCGTTGGTCGAGTATGTCAGATTGGGCCGGAAGCTGATGTTCCACAGCGTGTCGGGTGTCCACTCGAGGCGTCCGTTGAAGCTCCAGCTGTTAGAGCGTGAGTAGCTTTGGTTGACAGAGTTCTGGAACGAGTTGGTCTGTCCGCCTACGAAGTTCTGGACGGAGCGGCGCGACCAGGTGTCACCGTCGCGATGGTTCCACATGACGCTGGCCTGGGCAATGAGCAGGTCGGTCTTCTCGTAGTTGTAGTTCAGCATGCCCGACTTGGCAGCGTTCAGTCCGTTGCCGCCCATGCCACGGCCACCGCCGAAGCCACGGCCGCCACCGCCGCCGAATCCCTGGTCGTTAGTGTTGTTGGCGTTGAGCATACCCATCAGTCGGTGGTCGCCGCGCATCATCATGCCGAACAGGCGGCCTGCATAGCGCTTCTCAGTACCTGCGGCCAAGTCGGCGTTGGCCATTGTGCCGCGGTTCATGCCGGCACGCAGTCCGAAGTCGAGCACTGTCTGCTCGTTGCCATCGTCGATACCCGTAATGCGGGCCATGTCGCTCTTCTCGTCATAGGCACGGATGCGTTCGATGATGCTGGTGGGCAGGTTCTTCAGAGCAGTCTGAACGTCGCCGAACTCCTTTTTGTCGACCTTGATCTTCGTCACCTGCTTGCCGTTAATCGTGATGTTGCCGTTGTCGTCGACCTCGGCACCAGGCAGTCGTTTCACCAGTTCCTCGACCACCGAGCCCTCCGGGGTGCGGTAGGCGTCTGCATTATATATTAAGGTGTCACCTTTCGACTGCACCTTTGCCACGTGGGCCGTCACGGTGGTGCCCTTCAGCATGATGGCATCAGGGGCCATTGTGATGGTTCCCATGCTGACACCCTTGCCGTTGGCTACGGTGATGGCTTTCGTGTAGGTCTTGAAGCCTACATAGGTGATACGCAGAATGTAGTTGGCGTCTCTCGGAGCAGTCAGCTGGAACTGACCGTTCATGTTGGTTACGGCATTGGCTACCAGAGAGGAGTCGGTCTTCAGCAGAGCGACTGTAGCCTGAATGACGGCCTCTTGGGAATCTTGTTCAATAACCTTTCCGCTAATAGTGCGCTGTGCCAGTGCTGCAGAAGTTGTCGTTGCAATGACGACCATTAAAAGTAGAAATCGTTTCATAAAAGTGTTTTTATTTACTACATTCTGACGTTGCTGAACAAGAAAAGTTTAATTTATGATACGTTTTTCGATATTTTTTTTTAATTTTGTCGCCCGAAATGGAAAAGCAGAAGGTTATCATATCAACTAAACTGGAGAATTCAGTAGCTTCGGCGGTCGGTGAATGTGAGCGCGACCGCACCTTTATTTTAGTAGACGAAACGACGGAGCGGCTTTGTCTGCCATTGGTTGCAGGCTTCGACTGTGTTCGTGACGCACAGGTTATCACCATCGGTGCCACAGACCAGAACAAGACGCTCGACTCGCTCAGCCACGTGTGGATAGAACTACAACGGGGAGGAGCCACCCGCCACTCGCTGATGATCAACCTGGGCGGCGGCATGGTGACCGACCTTGGCGGTTTTGCTGCCTCCACCTTCAAGCGGGGACTGAACTACATCAACATTCCTACAACGCTGTTGGCGATGGTCGATGCCTCGGTAGGCGGCAAGACGGGTATCAACTTCGGCGGGCTGAAGAACGAAATTGGTGTCTTCAGCTGTGCCAAGAGTGTCATTCTCGATACGACGTTCCTCAAGACGATGGACCACGAGAACATCTGTTCCGGCTATGCCGAAATGCTGAAGCACGGACTGATAGCCAACGAGGATATGCTGGCCGAACTGCTGAATTTCGACCTCGACGTCATCGACTACTACCAGCTCAGTCGCATGTTGGCAGATTCTGTTCAGGTGAAAGAGCGGATTGTAGACGAAGACCCCACCGAACAAGGCATCCGCAAAGCCCTAAATCTTGGCCACACCATCGGCCATGCTTTCGAGTCCTTTGCCATGAAGTCCATGAAGCCTGTCCTTCACGGCTATGCCGTCGCCTATGGCCTCGTTTGCGAGCTTTACCTCAGTTGCGTGAAGACGGGATTCCCTGTGGATAGAATGCGGCAGGTGGTGCGCTTCATCAACGAGAACTACGGCAAGTTGCCCGTTACCTGTGACGATTATCCCACGCTGCTGGAACTGATGACCCACGACAAGAAGAACGTGGGCGATACCATCAACTTCACCTTGTTAGGCGGAGTGGGTGACATTCGCATCAACCAGACGGCCACTAAGGAAGAAATCTGCGAAGCCCTCGACTTTTATCGGGAAGGCAACTGAACGACCTTTCCGTCAACAATCATCAGCCCACGTCGTCCGTTGGTGTTCTTCACACGGCGGCCTGACAGGTCGTAGGCACCCGTTGAACGTTGAACGTTGGTCGTCGAGCGTTGAACGTCATCAATGCCATCAGGCAGTATCTCCGTAAACTGCCAGGCATCGAAATAGACATTGGTGGCTTCGGTGAAAACGAAGTACACCGTGTGGACGTTCTTGAACTTTGAAGCATCCAGTTCGACCGTGAAATCATCGAAGACAGAGGACGAGAACTCGAGGGTAGCGGCAGTTTTGGCCGTCTTGCTGTCGAGGCGTATCTCCATCTTACCTTTGCCCTTGGCACGAAGCATGAAGGTGGCGGCTCCCGTGGTGCCGAAGTCCACTTTGCGTACCTGTGTCCACGAGCCGGCAGCCATCTTCAGCTGCAGGTTCTTCGAGGCATCATTGCCCAACGTATTGATAGAAGGTACGCGTACAATATTACTGAAGTCCTCGTAGCTGATGCCTCCTGAGGTCGACATGGTCTCAGCCTCCTGCAGCTCGTAGGGATTCAGATTGCGGATGGCGGTGACACCCGTCTTGTTCAGCGTCATCTTGTTGATTTTCTGGGTTGCTTCGTTCACCGTAGCCTTGTTTACGCCAATGGAGCGGAAGCCCGATGCCCCCGTATTCATGCTCGATTCCAGCAGGGTAGAATGATAGAAGAGGTAGTAGTTGCCCTCATACTTGTGCAGGTGTGTGTGGTTGTTACCCCAGCCCATGCCGAAGTTGCCCTCGTTGGGCACGTATTCCCCACGGTACTCCCAGGAATCAGGGTCGAGGGGCGTGTCGGTCACCATATAGCACATGCTGCACGACGACGGGGCGGCCTGTCCGTTGCGCTTGGCGTAGCTCGACCACTGGTTGCGGTCCGACCAGCTGGTGTTATAGGTATAGACGAAGCGTCCGTTCATCATATTCAGTTCGCTGGCCTCGAACAGATAGGGGGCAGGCAGGTTCACAGCCTTGCCGTCGATGGCCGTCATCGAGGGCTTTAGCTTGGCGATGCGCGAGTTGCCTGGCATCAGGTTCGAGCCTGAAGACTGCGGGTCACCGCCACCGAAGGCAATCCAGCCCGTACCTTGCTCGTCGATGACCACGCCTGGGTCGAACACCCAGTTGCAGGGGTCCACACCAGCCATGCCGTGACGGATCATCGCCTGGCTGTTGGGCGACTTGAACGGCCCTATGGGCGTGCTGCCCTTGATGACGCCCACGCTGCCGCCGCCGTTGGCGAAGTAGATGAAGAACTCCTCCTTGCCGTCAGCCGTCTCGCGCCAGGTGGCAGAGGGTGCCCACGACTGGCCGCACCACGAACCGCACACCTTGCCCACGTCGATGGTGCCGTGGAATGTCCAGTTCACCATGTCGGTAGTCGAGAACACTACCAGCGACTTGATGTTGCCGTAGCCGTTGCTGCCTTTCTTGCCGTTTTGTATAAACTGCTGGTGGTCGTTCGTGCCGTAAACGTATAGCCGTCCCTTGTAGTCGAGTGCCGTGGGGTCGGCGCAGAATACGCAAGGGCTGATGGGGTTGCCATTGCTCACATCTTTATAGTTGGTTGCTATGCTTTGGGCATTCAGTTGCAGGCTCGCAGCCCAGACGGCTGCTGTCAGAAACATTTTCTTATACATGGTTAGTCGGTTTGGGTTTCAGGGTGCAAAGGTACGAAATAAAGTGAGAAGTGAAGAGTGAAAAGTGAAAAATTTGCTGCCGCCACTAAAAATAATCACTTTTCACTCTTCACTTTTCACTTATTTTCGTACCTTTGCATCCAAAACTATAAGTATGAAGAAGATTCTGTTCATAGCCGCACTCCTGACGGTGTCGGCTTGTGTCTTGGCACAGCGTGCTACTGTGAGACTTGATGCTCAGACCAAGCATCAGAAGATAACGGGCTTCGGCGGCTTCGTCTGCTCGCCCCAGTTTACCTATAACCACATGACGAACACCGAAATCAAGAAGGTGTGGGGTGAGTCGAGTACCGTGGGGTGCAACATCATGCGCCTGTATATTCCTATTGGTAAAAACGCCTGGAGCCAGTCATTGGCTACGGCGAAGCTGGCCAAGCAGATGGGGCTCATCGTCTTTGCCTCGCCGTGGGGACAGCCCGCCGAGTGGAAGACCAACGGCACCAGCAACGCCAAGAACAGCGACGGCACCTTGGGTTACCTGAAGAAGGAGAACTGGGGCGACTACGCCCAGTATCTGGAGGATTACGTGCAGTACCTCAGGAAGAACGGCGTCGAACTGGATGCCATCTCCATCCAGAACGAGCCCGACTGGCAGGCTACGTATGCCGGCTGCATGTGGTCGGCAACCGATATTGCCTCGTTCGTGAAGACCTACGGCCGCACCATCAGTTGCAAAATCATGGCTCCCGAGACCTTGTCGGTCAACGACAACTACGTCAATGCCCTCAACAAGGCCGATGTCATCGACTGCTTCGACATCTATGGCGGTCACCAGTACGGCGGCATCCAGTCGGCCTACAAGAACCTGGCGGCCAAAGGTAAGGAAATATGGATGACGGAGTATCTCATCAACTGGAACGAGGTGGAGGGCAACACCCGCAACTACGACTTCTCGAAAGATTTCTTCAACTTCTTCCGCGCCATCAATACCTGCATGCTGGGCGACTTCAACGCCTGGATTCACTATGCCGCTAAGCGCTACTATGCCATGATGGGCGACGGCCAGCGCGGAGCTGGCAGCAGCGGCACCATCACCAAGCGTGGCTATGTGATGGCCCAGTTTGCCAAGTTCGTGACGGGCATGACGCGCATCGGTGCCACCTTCGGCGGAGGCCTGGAAGGGTCGGCCTATCTCTCGCAGACGGGCGACACAGCCGTCGTTGTCGCTGCCAATACCAGCGGCCAGGACGTGGAAGTGACCGTTGACTTGCCTTTCTACACCACTGGCACCACCGTTGTCTCTACGACGAAGACCAAGAACTTCTCCACCACAACGCTGTCGGGCGATGAAGAGACCTGCCGTCCCGTTGTCACCATCCCCGCACAGAGCGTCAGCACCGTCGTCGCCATCCGCAGTCGTGACCGCCAGCCTTCCAACATGAAGGGCACTTCCACCCGCTTCGACCGCCTGGACGATATGGCAACGACAAAGACCAACTTCGGCACTACCTATAAGATGTCCAACAAGTCGAAGACCTTCGACAGCAGCAACCCGCTCATCTCCTCGCGCAAGAACACCACCTCCGGCTATGTGGCCCTGAACGACCGCTATTCGCAGTTGGTGATGCACGTCAAGAAGGTGACTTCCACCAACTCTCTGACAGCCGGCCGGCCGACCATCTATTATGTGAATGCCCAAGGTAGCGTGAAAAGCCACGAGTACGACCGCTTGGATCTGAGCCAGGCCGAGAACTTCGACATCGTCTTCGACCTCTCGCCGAAGACCCTGACGGACGGCTGCATTGGTCTGCTGTCGCTGACCTGCGACAATGCACAGTCGCACCTGACCATCACCTTCGGCGACGTCTATTTCGGCAACGACTACTCGGCCACCCTCAGCGGTGCCTTTGTGGCCGACGACAGTAATGTGATGGACTTCACCTCCGACCCTGCCTGCATCAGCCTCGACATGACGGCGGTCACCGACCTGCCAGCCAGCCTGCCCTGGCTCACCGGCAACCGTGTGGCCTATGTGGCTGACGGCACCTCTGTCAGCACTCCGAACGTTGTGTCTGGCGAGACCTGCAGCCTCCTGACGCTGAGCGAGGAGGGTGGCGACTTCCGTCCCGCCCGTCCGTTCACTGCCGCTGCAGCCAGCATCACGCTGCCCGTCAATGGTTCCCGCCTGCTCATGCTGCCTTTCTCGGCCGTCATCCCCGATGGGGCTGTTGCCTACACCTTTGCCGACGACCTGACCTTGGAGCAGATGCGAAGCATACCTGCCCATACGCCCGTCTTGGTGGAGGGTAACGGCGAGCTGACCTTCACGGGTTCTGGCGACATCGCCTACGCCACCAGTCCCCTCGATGCCGTGCTGCGCGGCACCTACTGCCAACAGCAGCTCTATAGTGGCGACTACATCCTGGGCCAGCGCGACGGCCAATGGGGCCTCGCCCGCCTGACGGCCGCCACCACGCTACTCCCCTTCGGCGTCTATGCCCAGCCCGCCACCACAGCCGACTTCGTGCCCCTCATGAGTCCCACCTTTATCTCCGCTCCGCAACAGGAGAAGTCGGAAGGGGTCCCCGTCTTCTACAACCTCATGGGCCAGAAAGTGAGCGGCAACGCAAAGGGCATCCTCATCAGCGGAGGTAAGAAACTGCTGAAAACACATCGTTGAATCATTAACTACAAATAGCAAGAAAAGTCATGAAGAGTCGTATTGTTATCTTATCGGTTGCCTGTCTGCTGTGTCTTACGACAGGGGCCCAGCGGCTGAAGTCGCCCAACGGGAAGTTGACAGTTGAAGTGAGTAACGGCCAGTGGGTCATTGGCTATCAGGGTCACCAGGTGCTCACTATGAAAGGGACAGAGTCTTTAGAACCCCAGAAGATGATGAAGGGCAAGAAGGTGAAGGCCGACTACCGCATGCTGTCAGGCAAACGCCTGCATTGCACGAACGAAGCCAACGAGTATAGGGTGGGGGAGATGACCCTGCGACTCTATAACGACGGACTGGCCTACCGCTACGAGTCGCCAGTCAAGGAGCAGGCTGCCTACGTCATTCCTGTGGGTATGAAGCGCTGGATGATGCAATGGACCGACGGCGCCGAGGGCTTCTACCCCTTGCTGACGACGCATAAGGTGCAGGCACAGCGGTCGTTCAGCGCCGTGTCGAAGGATGCCGACGGCAACTGCGTGCGCTGGAGCTTTCCCGTCTTATTGGAAGCTAACGACGGTGTGTTCGCCCTGCTGACCGAGGCCAACATCGAAAAGGGCCAGAGCGCTTCGAGCCTGTATAACGACGGCGAACTCTTCCGTGTGGTGCAGGACGAGGGCGAGAACAAGGGCCATTCACCGTGGCGTGTGGTCATCGTTGGTACCTTGGGCGACGTGGTGGAGTCTACGTTGGTGACCGATGTCAGCGAGCCTTGAAAGTT
>JAEEGI010006925.1_pt1 | contig 25510 bp, 22 predicted proteins | sample 8958751 | NCBI WGS metagenome assembly JAEEGI01 (sample SAMN16246545, study PRJNA631951) | gut metagenome | biome: gut microbiome; feature: rumen; material: KS-attached | host: Bos | place: Iran: Karaj | collected 2018-10
AATCCGATTTTAACCAATATGGCTCGCAAGGCTTCGAAGGTTCATACACCGAAAAACGATAACCTTGACGCACAGACCATTTGTAAGTATCTCGTGGATAATGAGAGCAGTTTCGCACCCTATACTCTAACATTATACCACATTCAGTCTCTAAAGTCACTATCCAGAAAGAGATTTTATATCGTAGAGGACCTTAGAAAAGCAAAATTGGCCGTAAGCAACCTCATTCAGCTTATTTTCCCTGAATTCAAAACACTGTTCAGCAATATTTACGGCGAGTCTGCTCTGTCCGTTCTAAAGGCTTACAGCTCCCCTCAAAAACTCGCCAGAGCCCATACCGCCAGGGTGGCATCTTTGCTCCATGGCAGATGCAAATGCACAGCGGATCAGCTGATCGAGGCTGCAAGACACACGGTTGGACTGAAGTCTGACTGCTATGCTTTTGAACTGCTCGACGCCATTGAAGAACTCGAACATATCCAACGGAGAGTTGACAACTACGACGCTCAGATAAAGCGTTACGTCGATGAAATCTGTCCGAATCTCCTCAGCATTCCCGGCGTCGGCTATACAACCGCCGGACTCATTGCCGGCGAGATCGGTGACATAGGCCGCTTTCACTCAACAGACACCCTTGTTTCTTTCAGCGGTATCGACTGCACCGTATACGAGTCCGGAAAGTACAAGGCTCGGCATTGCATTCCTTCGAAAAGAGGTTCCAAATATCTCAGGTACGCTCTGTTCCAGGTGTCCAGAGTGATTTGGCAGTGGGATCCGATTTTCAGGGAATACTATGACAAGAAGGCTGCCGAGGGCAAGCACTACTACGTCATACTCGGACACATTCAAAAGAAAGTAATACGGGTAATATATTCTATCATGAAGAGCGGTCAGAACTACGTCGCACGCACTGCCTGATCGTTATTTCCCGACATTGTTTTTTCAGCCACCTTTTGATGGCTTTATTGTTATGCCTTCCAGCCGCCCGAACAAAAGCCAGGAAAAATCTTGACTTTTTTTCATTTTCCTCTTGACTTAATTATAGTTGGCTCCGTTAATTATTGTCAAATATTAATATTCAGGTCACAGTCCTGAGCCTTCCGCGCCGGCCGCCAGTATCCCTGCGCATACCTTTTCGGCCGATTCGGGAAGTATCTTCCACTCTGCCTCCTCCATGACCCTCCTCTGAAGGATCTCGGGGGTGTCTCCGTCTTTGACCTCGACCGCTTTCTGCATTATAATCCTGCCGCCGTCGGGTATCTCGTTGACGAAATGAACCGTTGCCCCGGTGAGCTTTACGCCTCGGTCGAGCGCCGCCCTGTGTACCCGAAGACCGTAGTATCCTTTACCGCAGAAGGAAGGAATGAGAGCGGGGTGGACGTTTATAATCCTTTCGGGATACTTCGATGTGAATTCCGGGCTGAGTATCGACATAAAGCCGGCAAGGATGATAAGACCGATCCCGTATTCGTCAAGCAGCTTTCGGATACCGCTCTCGAAGTCCTCCTGCGACAGCGAGGCGCGGGGGACGACAGTGGCGGGGATCCCCGCCTTTTTTGCCCTTTCCAGGGCGTAGACGCCGGGTTTCGATGAGATGACGAGCGATATCCTTCCGCTCTTGATTATACCCGAGGCCTCGGCGTCGATCAGCGCCTGCAGGTTTGTGCCGCCGCCCGAGACGAGAACGGCGATCTTTACGGCATCACCGCGTCCGGCGGATCCGTTTGCCACGGCGCTTGATATCTCAGATGTCAATTGTCTGTCCCTCCTTCAGTCCTTCTTTCCCGCAGCCCGTGTCAGAAGCGGCAGGATGATCCCTCCGGCGCTGTTGCCGAGGATGACGGTGAGCAGAAAGAGCAGCGAGCGGCCGCTCAACGCGCGGGCGGCGCCGAAATAGAAGAAGTCGGCGATCGAATGCTCGTATCCGCTGAGAATGAAGGTGGGGATGCAGAAAACTATCCCGACCGGCGTCCTGTGCTTTCTGTAGATCTCGACCGAAAGGTATACGAGCATCCCGCAGAAAAAGGCGCGAAGCAGCGTCTGCCACCACTTCTGTCCGTCGAGCTTCCCGTCGCAGAGAGTCTTTGCGGCCTCACCCGCCGCGGGAAGCGCAAGGCTGATCAGATATCCGCAGCTCAGCGTCGCGACGACATTCCCGAAGAGTCCCGCGAGAAGCTCGCAGAGTTTTTCACGGCAGGCGGCAAACGGAAAATAGCAGATCTTGCCGGTATAGAGATTGAAGCCGAGCATGCAGATGCAGAGCAGCGCCGTCGAGAAGAATATCGCTCCGACCGTCCGCTCTTCTGCCGAAAGGAAGACCCCTCCTCCGAGAGAGATCAGTATGCCGGCGGCCACACCGCCCGCGAAATAACCGAGGATCTTTTTCATATTCACAAAAGCGTTATCTTGCTGTCGGAGGAGAGGATCTCTCCGATGACGTAGGCGTCCTCCCCGGCTTCTCTCAGCGCGGACAGCGCCGCGCCCTCGTCGCCGCGAGCGACGGTCAGGCACATTCCGACTCCCATGTTGAAGGTGTTGAACATATCCCTCTCGGGGATACCGCCGGTCTCGGCGATCATCCGGAAGATCTCGGGCGTCTTTATGTCCCGCCTGTCGATGACGACTCCGAGGCCGTCGGGTATCGAGCGCGGGATGTTCTCGTAGAATCCGCCGCCGGTAATGTGAGATATACCTTTGACGTCTGCCTTCTCAAGGAGCGAGAGGACGGGTTTGACATATATCTTCGTCGGAGTCAGCAGAGCCTCTCCGAGTGTTTTTCCGCCCAGCCGGTCTACCGGAGCCGACAGATCGGCGTTTTCGACGTCGAAGACCTTCCTCACGAGTGAAAAGCCGTTCGAGTGGATTCCCGAAGAGGGCAGCGCGATCATCACGTCCCCGGGAGCCATCCGCTTCCTGTCGACGATCCGGCTTTTGTCGACGACGCCGACGGCGAATCCCGCGAGGTCATATTCGTCCTCGGGATAGAAGCCGGGCATTTCTGCGGTCTCGCCGCCGACCAGTTCGGCCCCCGCCCTGACGCAGCCCTCGCAGACGCCTCCGACGATCTCGGCGATCTTTTCGGGAAGGTTCTTTCCGCAGGCGATGTAGTCGAGGAAGAAGAGGGGCTTCGCGCCGCAGCAGATCACGTCGTTGACGCACATCGCGACGCAGTCGATGCCGACCGTCGAGCTGTCGCCGGTGAGAATGGCGATCCTCAGTTTGGTCCCGACGCCGTCGGTGCCGGATACCAGCACCGGCTCGCGGATCCCGGTAAGATCGAGCGGGAAGAGGCCTCCGAAGCCGCCTATGTCGGGGTCGTGGCTGCCGGTGACCGTTCTTGCGATATGTTTTTTCATCAGTTCGACCGCACGGTAGCCGGCTGTGATGTCGACGCCTGCGGCGGCATAGCTCTCTGATCTTGAATTTTCTGTCATGTCAGCGGGTCATTCCTTTCCGTTCCAGCAATAGGTGCAGAGCTTGCATTCGTCAAGGCCGATCGCTCTGACGACACCCTCTAGCGACTGGAACTCGAGAGAATCGAAATTGAATTTTTCGCAGATCGCCGAGCGCAGCTTCCTTCCCCTCTCGGTGTCGGGATCGGCGTATTCGTCGATATGCTTCTCGCCCTCTTCACCCTCGAGCTCGAAGATCGTCCTTCTCGCGATGAGGTCCATATCCCCGGTCGCCCTTGAGAAGTTCAGGTATTTGCAGCCGTACATTATCGGAGGACAGGCCGATCTCATATGGACCGCCCGCGCGCCGTTCTGGTTGAGGAAGTCGACCGTTTCCTTGAGCTGGGTGCCGCGGACGATCGAATCGTCGACGAACATCAGGCTCTTGTCCTTTATCAGCTCCTTTACCGGGATCTGCTTCATCTTCGCGATCCGGTTGCGGTCCGACTGATTAACCGGCATAAAGCTCCTCGACCAGGTCGGGGTGTATTTTATGTATGGCCTCGCGAAGGGGATGTGGCTCTCGTTCGCGTAGCCGATGGCGTGGGGAGTGCCCGAGTCGGGGACACCGCAGACATAGTCGACGTCGGGAGTCCCGCCCCGCTTTCTGTCGTTCTCGGCCATTATCTCGCCGTTTCTCGTGCGCATGACCTCGACGTTCACTCCCTCGTAGGATGAGGTCGGGTATCCGTAGTATGACCATAGGAATGAGCAGATCCTCATCTTGTCGGAAGGAGGGGAGATGACGCTGACGCCATCGCTCCTGATCTCGACTATCTCGCCGGGGCCGAGCTCACGCTCGTCCTCGAATCCGATCTTTTTGTAGGCAAAGGCCTCGAAGGCGACGCAGAAGGCGCCATCTCCTCTTCCGATCGCGATCGGCAGCCTGCCGTAGAGATCACGCGCGGCGATCAGCGTCCCGTCGTCCTTCAGGATCAGGATCGACGCCGAGCCTTTGATCGACTTCTGTGCGAAGTGAATCCCGTCGGTGAAGCTGGATTTCTGGTTGATGAGCGCGGCGCAGAGTTCGGTGCAGTTGACGGCTCCGCCGGTCATAACGTCAAAATGCCCGCCGCTGAAGGAAAGAAACTGATCTATCAGTTCCGCAGCGTTGTTTATCACTCCGGTGACGCAGATCGCGTATGTGCCGAGATTGGATCTTATCAGCAGCGGCTGCGGGTCGTAGTCGCTGATGCATCCGATCGCGGACGTTCCCTGCATCTCTGAGGTGATATGCTCGAATTTAGTCCTGAAGGGAGAGTTCTCGATGTTGTGTATCTCCCTCTGAAGCCCGATCTCCCGGCTCCAGGCTGCCATTCCGGCCCGCCTGGTCCCGAGATGTGAGTGATAGTCGGTGCCGAAGAAGACGTCGGCTACGCAGTCGCGATCTGAGGCGATCCCGAAAAATCCGCCCATGTTTCCTTCCTTTTCCGCCGGAGTGATCCCTCCGGCTTAGAGTTTTATGTGTGATGCGTTTTTCGCCGGGGACCGCTCAGAGCGGTACGGCGGAGGGAAAAATGTCACTTTTTGAATTCCTCGGCCGCGGCGCGGTCGGCATCGAGCGTCCTTTGGCGGCCTGCCTCGCGCATAGCCTCGAGCTTTTCCGACAGCGCCGGGTCGCCCAGAGCGAGTATCTCCGCCGAAAGCAAAGCGGCATTGACCGCCCCGTCTATCGCGACAGAGGCTACAGGTATGCCCGAGGGCATCTGCACTGTCGACAGAAGGGCGTCAATGCCGTCCAGTTTATTCGAACTGCAGGGTATTCCTATTACGGGAAGGACGGTGCGTGCCGCGACCGCTCCGGCGAGATGAGCCGCCATTCCGGCCGCGGCTATGATTACTCCGAAGCCTTCCTCCCTCGCTCCGGCGGCGATGGCGGCGGTCTCATCAGGCGTGCGGTGAGCCGAGGACACGCGGACGTCGAAGGGTATTCCGAGTCCGGCGAGGGTGTCCGCCGCCTTTCTGGCGACGGGGAGATCGCTTGCGCTTCCCATGATGATCAGTACTTTCTTCATATATGCTGTTTCCTTTCGCGGCCGTTAAAAGAGAGGGGCGCACTTGTCCCGGTAACAGACAGGTGCGCCCAGACGGTCGGCATTGAGCTCTGCGTGCTGTTTCTCTGTGGTCGATTCCACAATTATCCGTCAGTTACAGCATGACTTATATTTATAATGCATTATATCATTTTTCGGGAGCCCTGTCAAGTCTTCCGGCAGAAATTCCGGAAGGATGCGTCTTTCGGGTCTTTTTCACCATAGTGAGGATGTCCCGGAAGCTTCCGTCCCGAAGCCTCACAGCGTCGGGAATGATGCCAGTCTTTTCGAATCCGCACTTTTCGTAAAGGCCCATCGCCATTCGGTTGCCGTCGATGACATCGAGTTCCACCTGAAGTATCTGCGGTGATTCGACGGCAAATCTCTCCATCTCCGCCATGAGTTCGCTGCCGATCCCGAGGCCCCAGAACTCCCGCAGCACACAGAGCGAGATCCATGCCCTATGTCTTATCTTGATCTTTTTCCCCGCGGTGATCACAGAACCCGCGGCAAGTCTGCCGCCTACCCTGCACAGGAGCACCATGCATCTCGGGGAGGCGGCCGCTTTTTCGATAAAGGCCGACTCGCCCTCGGCGGTGTATGATCCGCACTCCTCGGGACTGCGGATGTTGAATTCGCTCTCTCCCGCAGTCTGAATGAGAAATTCGACGATTTCCTCCGCGTCTTCGGGCCGGGCAGATCGCAGTACGGCTTCGCGTCCGTCCTTCAGGAGAAAGGTCCTGTCGGCTGCAATCATAACTCCTCTTCCTTTCGGCCGTCAGGCCCCGGCGCAGGCGCGCTTCAGCACGCAGAGAGCCTTCTTCAGAAGATCGACGGGAATATTGAGCGCCGGGAGCAGTCTCACCCTGTTCTTTGCCTTGATCACAAGGACCCCGTTTTTCATGCAGTCGGCGATCACGGCCGACGCGTCTCGTTCGACATCCACGCCGAGCATGAGCCCGAGGCCGTAAATCCCGCGGACTCCTTTTGCTCCCTCGAGCGTTTCTCTTATCATCCGCGATCTTTCGCGAACGCCCTCGAGAGTCCCCGCGTCAAGTCTTTCGAGTACCGAAATCGCACCCGCGCAGCAGACGGGATTGCCTCCGAAGGTCGATCCGTGCGAGCCGGGAGTGAGCACTCCCGCAGCCTTCTCTCCTATCACGGTGGCGCCGAGCGGAAGTCCCCCGGCAAGCCCCTTGGCGGTCGAGAATATATCCGGGCGGATCCCGTAATTCATATAACCGTAAAGTTCTCCCGTCCTTCCGTTGCCCGTCTGGACCTCGTCGCAGACGAGGAGGATGTCGCGTGAGGCGCAGAAGTCGGCAAGACCGGTCACGAAAACGGGGTCAAGCGGCACCACGCCGCCCTCGCCCTGGACGACCTCGATCATGACCGCGGCGACGGTGTCCCCCTCGCACATTTCTTTTATCCCATCCAGGTCGCCGGCGTCGGCGCAGAGGAAGCCCTCAGTCAGAGGCGTGAAGTCGCGGTGAAAGACCTCCTGACCGGTTGCGGCGAGTGTCGTGAGCGTCCTTCCGTGAAAGCTGTTTTTCAGCGTTATTATCCGAAAGCGCTCCTTTCGGTATTTGTCCTGCGAGTATTTTCTCGCGACCTTGATCGCGCACTCGTTGGCCTCGGCTCCCGAATTCGAGAAGAAGACCTTTTTCATTCCGGTCCTGAGGCAGAGCTGTTCGGCGAGCTTCGCGCAGGGCTCGGTATAGTAGAGGTTTGACATATGGTTCAGAACGGCGAGCTGGCTTGTCACCGCCTTCTGCCAGACCGGATCCGAAACCCCGAAGGTGTTGACGGCGATGCCGGTCGAGAGATCGATATATTCCCTTCCCTCAGAGTCGCGGACGAGCGAACCGCTGCCGCTGACGATCTCTACCGGAAATCTGGCGTATGTCGACGCTATATATTCTCTGTCTTTTTCGAAAATATCCACCCTACCGCTCCTCTTTCTCACTTTGTGAACATAGTCCCGATGCCCTCGTTCGTGAGCATCTCGATCAGGATCGAGTGCGGGACGGTGCCGTCGATGATGAAGACTCTGCCGACGCCCCCCATCAGGGCGTCGATGCAGCATCTGCATTTGGGTATCATTCCTCCGCTGATTATCCCCTGCTCGATCAGCGCGGGAGCTTCTGACGCCTTTACGACCGGAATGAGGGAGGAGGGATCGTTCCTGTCGCGGAGGATCCCGCATATGTCGGTCATAGAGATCAGGCACTCGGCTCCGAGCGCGGCGGCGATCCCGGCGGCGGCGGTATCGGCGTTGATATTGTAGACGTTTCCTTCCCTGTCGGCGCCTACTGTCGAGATCACCGGAATATATCCGTCCCCGAGCAGGCCGGTCACGATGCCGGGATTGATCTTCGTGATCTCGCCGACGAACCCCAGCCTCTCGTCCTTCATCTTCGCCTCGATCAGCTGGCCGTCGATGCCGCAGATGCCGGCAGCCTTTCCGCCCTTGCGGTGGATGAGGTTCACAAGGCTCTTGTTAATCTTGCCGGCCAGGACCATCATGGCGATCTCGGCGGTCTCGGCGTCCGTCACTCTGAGCCCGTCGACGAAGACCGTCTCCTTTCCGACCCTGTTCAGCATGTCGGTGATCTCGGGTCCCCCTCCGTGTACGAGGACGACCTTCACGCCGATAAGCGAGAGCAGGATCACGTCGCGCATGACCGAGTCCTTCAGCGACTCGCTCTGCATCGCGTTCCCGCCGTATTTCACCACGACTATCTTTCCGGTGTACTCCTGTATGTAAGGAAGAGCGTGGACGAGGATCCTCGCCCGCTGCGCGTTGTCTACACTCATTTTTCCCAGCCTCGTTCTTTTCTGTTTCTGAAATAACTGCCGCGTGCCCTTTGCCCGGGGCAACACGGGTTTGGCGCCGGTCCGCGAGCCGAAACGCCCGGTCTGCAGGTCATATACAGCCCGTCAGGTCCTGTAATCCCCGTTTATCTTAACGTAGTCGTATGTCAGGTCGCAGCCCCAGGCGGTCGACGAGAACTCTCCGTCCCCCAGCCGGACGATTATTTCGATCTCTTTTTCAAGGAGGATCTTCTTTGCCTCCTCCTCTGAAAAATCAACTCCGGCACCCTGTCTGCAGACCTCGATCTCCCCGGCAGCCGAGGCGAATGAAACGTCAATTCTCGAAGGATCGACGTAAGCTCCGCTGTATCCGACGGCGCAGAGGATCCTGCCCCAGTTGGCGTCGGCGCCGAACATAGCCGCCTTGACGAGCGACGACTGAATCACGCTCTTCGCCGCGGTGTCGGCGGTCTTTTGGTCTGGGGCTCCGCTCACCCTGCACTCGAGGAGCTTGGTCGCGCCCTCGCCGTCGCCCGCGATATGCCGGCAGAGCCAGACGGTCACGCTGTTGAGAGCAAGGCAGAAGGCGGAGTAGTCCTCCCCCTCGCCGGTGATCTCGTCGTTGCCCGCCATGCCGTTCGCCATGACGGCGACCATGTCGTTGGTGGAGGTGTCTCCGTCGACCGAGAGCAGATTGAAGGTCTTCGGGATATCAGTCCGCAGCGCTCGGGAGAGCATGGCGGGGCTGATGGCGCAGTCTGTCGTCAGGAAGACGAGCATCGTCGCCATGTTCGGGGATATCATCCCCGAGCCCTTGGCGATGCCGCCCAGACGGCATTTCCTTCCTCCGGCGGTGAAGCTGACGGCGACCTCCTTGAGTTTCGTGTCGGTCGTCATGATCCCCTCGGCGCAGTCCCGGGAATTCTTTCCCAGGGAGGAGACAAGCGCGGGTATCCCGGCGACGATCGGACGGAAGTCGAGCGGCTGCCCTATGACGCCTGTCGAGGCGACGATGACGTCGTCTGAGGAAATCCCGAGCTCCTTCGCCAGGGCGGAACAGGTAATCTCGGCGACCTCCTCCCCGCCCGCGTTGCAGGTGTTCGCGTTGCCGCTGTTGCATATCACCGCCCTCGCGTATCCGTCGGCGAGATGCCTCTTCGTCACGGCAAGCGGCGCGCCCTTGACGAGGTTCGTCGTATAGACAGCGGCCGCGGCGGCTCTTTTTTCGCTGAAGATCAGCGACAGATCCTTCTTTGTCTTTCCGGCACGGATGCCGCAGTGTATCCCGGAGGCAGAAAAGCCCTTCGCGGCGCAAACGCCGCCTTCGGTAAATTCAAGTTCTCTCATTTTCATCCTTATCCGGCGGTCACAGATCGAGTCCAAGCGCCGGGTCGGCTCCCATAACGGTATTCATGCATTCTATCGCGGCGCCAGACGCCCCCTTGCCGAGATTGTCGTAAAGGGCACAGAGAATGATCCTGTCGCCGTTTCCCGAGACCGATATCTCCATCGAGTCGCGCCCCGAGAGAGATGCTGCGGACAGAAATCCGGTCTCGCAGAAGCGCTCGGAATATGAGACGACGGGGCCTGTATATCTTTCGCGGTATATCCTCTTTATGTCCTCCGGCCCCGCGCCGTCAAGCATGCTGCCGAAGAGCGGAACGGTGACTTCCATTCCGCTGTAAAAGTCCCCGACGACGGGACAGAAGACGGGCGCAGAATCCAGACCCGAATAAAAGCGCATCTCCTTCAGATGCTTGTGGCTCTGCCCGAGAGCGTACTGTCTCGGGGCCGAAAGCAGCGCGTCCCTTTCGGGCGACTCGTATTCGGCGATCATCTTCTTGCCGCCTCCGCTGTATCCGGTCAGGGAAAAACAGGAAAGCTGCGCCGAAGGATCGAGGATCCCGGCGTCGGTAAGAGGTCTTACCAGAGCGATGAAACCGCCTGCGTGGCAGCCCGGTACGGCGATCCGCTTCGAAGTCTTCAGCGCCTCGCCTATCGCGGGGGAAAGCTCTGGAAAGCCGTATGTCCAGCCGGGAGAGGTGCGGTGAGCAGTCGAAGTGTCGATGATGACGGTATCCGAGCCTTCTGAGAACCCGGCGGCCTCTGTCGCGGCGTCGTCAGGCAGGCAGAGAAAGGCGATGTCGGCCTCGCGTATCGCGGCCTTTCTCGCCGCGGGATCGCGCCTGTTCTCTTCCGGCAGGATCATGAGAGAGATGTCCTCCCTGAGGGCGAGCCTCTCGCGGATCCTGAGCCCGGTCGTTCCAGAGCTACCGTCGATAAAGATCTTTTTCTTCATTTTTTGGTTTCTTTGGTTTCTTTGGCTTCCTTGGAATCTTTATCGGGGATATCGCAGCGGTCGAGAGTCTCCTCGACGGCTCTTCCGAAATTCGAGGCTGTCATGCCGAAACTCTTTCCGACCGCCTTCCAGCTCGATTTTAGCTCGGTCGGGGAGATCTTCGGGGCTTCCCCGTCGTCGTCGATCCTCTCGACGCCGGCCTTCGCCGACTTGATGATCGTCTTGCCGAGGCCGGCCATCGATCTTCCCATTCCCTTGCCGAAGGCGGCCCATCTGCTCTTCAGCGAGTCGTCAGCTCCGTCGGTCCCGCCCCCGGCGGTCCCGGCTTCATTCGTTTCCCCGGTATATGTATCCTTCTTTTCCTCTTCGTTCATTTCTTTTGTCCTCCAGACGGTGACGTCAGTAATTCTCACGCCGCTCCAGCCCCCCTTCGTGGGGGAAACGGAGCGGGTATGTTCGGTTATAAAAATAATATTGCCTATTGTATCACAATCGCGCAGATAAATCAACCGTAAAATGAAATAAATATCGTTATTTCTGCTGATATTCGAATATTCGACAGCAAAACGTCTTTTATTCACGAATATTCATTGACCGGGATTTGGTTGCCGGCATCCGCGCGGACGATCTCCCGGAGCCGGGCAGTGCCGGCGGAAAAGGCGGAAAAGGCAGAAAAGCATCCGTGCAAGTTTCCGCCTCACCGGTCAGACATTTCCGGCGATAAACGAATAGTATTTTGCCGCGTGCTCGAAATCGAGCTTCGTGTGGAGCATTCCGGCCACCTCGTCGTATACGACCGACCTGCCTATCTCCCTCAGTCTCGCCACCATCCTGTCGGAGTGCATCGCCTTTCCGACCGCGGTGTCGGCGTCTCCGTGCACGAAATAATAGGGTATTTCGGGCAGCTTTTCGGCTATATGGATCGGTGATATCGTCTTCATCGCCTCGTCGAGACTGCCGCCGTATCCCCGGAGCGCGTGATATATCGTCCGCGGCAGATCGGGGCGTTCGGTATAGTGGTAGGGGAAATCGCAGACCGGAGAGTTCGCGGCGCATACCGTTATCTTCTGACGGGAGAAGGCGGCATAGACGATACAGGCCATTCCTCCCATGCTTCCTCCCGTCGACGCGACGGGGATATCGTCGGGAAGGCCGTATTTCTCCTTAATCACGTCGACGATCTCGTCGGTCAGATCGACGCACTCGCGGTTCATCCATCCCCAGGGATCGTAATAGGGAAAGACGTAGAGTATTCCCCGCTTCGCGTAAAAGAACTCGGGCTCGGCGTGGTCTTTTATAAAGATCGTGTTGTTCAGTCCGTGAAAACAGACGGCGACCGCCCGTGCGGTCCGGGCGTCAAAGAGCTCGGCGTTGGTATGGGCGAAAAGCTCCGCGTTATCGGTTGTTATTATCTTTTCCATTCTTCTTATGATCCTGATCAGATAATATGATTTGTACTGAAAAATGTCCTTGAGGTCTGAATGCGGTTCATATATGAATCGGAGCCCTCGGCGCCGTCCGCGGAAAAGCGGTGACCGGCGCAGGGTCATTTCCGGGCTTCGGGATTTCACTCAGCCACTATACGGACCGGCATCGTACAGATATGATAGCTGTCTCCGAAATGAAGATCGAGCTTTATGTATCCTACGCAAAGCACCTCTCCGGCTTCTTTTACCGCATATGTGTCGCCCGTGATGTGATCCGGTTTTCCCTGAAGGAGTGCGACGAGATCGACCTTCGTCCTCTCTCTGTGCCCGTCGCGGAAGATCTCTTCGGCTTCGATCCCGAAAGGCTGTCCTGCTTTTACAGTGATGATTTCCGGCCCTTCGAGCTCAACGGGAAGGTGGATGTACATGTCGCCGTGATCGGTTGTAAAGGAGTCGTATCCCGCAAGGTAGGTCGCGTCGTTAGAGCGGCCGTTCACCTCCCATCTGCTGGGATTCATCAGCCAGCTCCTCGACCAGGGGAAGACGGTGAGCCCCCTGAATTTCGCGTATTCGTAAAAGAGCCGGTTGATCCTCGTGTCCTCGGGATTGTATCCGCAGGACCAGCCCGCGGCAAGCTCCGCGAGTCTCATCAGCCTGTCCTCGCACTCCTCCCTCGTCTCCGGAGGGGCCGGGATCTCCTTCCCGCCCTCGCAGTGCGAGGCGGGGACCGACGGAAGTCTGTCCCTGACGAAACCGAGATAGGGCGGCACACGGCCCATTATCGTGATCGGCGCCTTCTGAGATTCGGGACGCGACAGTATCTCGGCGCTTATATCGATCAGCCTGTCCCCCCTTTCGTTCCCGGGCGACGGCTTGAATTCGATCAGGACCGGGGTATCGGGATAAGCTGCCATTGCCTTCATCAGATCCGCGAAAAGATCGATGCCGTCGTCGGGATATCCGATCCTGCGAAGATCCTTCATGTCACTGTACCGGCTCTCCTCGATGGCCATCTCGGGGCAGTCGAACATCCCCTTCGTCGTGCGGTTGTGCATGACGACCGGCTGGTCGTCGGCGGTAAGCTTAATGTCGATCTCGGCGCCGTCAAATCCGGCCCTGCCGGCCGCGGTCACGCCTGAGATCGAATTTTCGGGATATTTTCCTCCGTCCTGAAATCCCTTGTGCGCGATAAGATTCCTGCGGCGGAGGAAGGTGTTATCGGGGAATCTTTCAAGGATCCCGTAAAGCAGGTCTGGCCTTGAGGTAAGTATCCCGTTGACGCCCGCTGAACAGGCTCTTGCGATCTGCAGAAGTTCGCCTCCGCAGTAGGCTATAACGTGGATGAACCTCTGCTGGAGCATGTGGACGGTCGTGCGGCCGGCGGCCTCGCAGTCAAGGATCACCGACGTCGCGCAGTATGACGACAGCTCCCCTGCGAAGGCGGCGGGATCCCGGATCTCACCGCAGCCGCGGTGATCTATGACGCAGCGCGCCACCGGCATCATCCGGTAGGCGACAGGCAGCAGTTCCCTTTCCCGGTATCCCACGCAGATCAGAAAGTCGGCGAGGTTGTTGTGCGAGACAAAGTCCGCAAGTTCGGCCGCCGTCCCGGGATCCGAAAAGGCAAGCATCGGAACGCTGTTTCTGTATCTGTCAAGCAGACTGTACAGATCCTCACCGCCGCGGGTCTTAAGTCCGGGACCGATCTCGGCGAAAAGATTTCCGGGAGGCTCCGCGAACCTGTCCGCGTCCTCCGGGACGCATACCGCGAAGGGCGCGGCGATAACACCGGTCGCCGGCATATAAATATCCCTTGAAAAGCTCTCACGCTGACTTCCCCAGAGAGGAGCCCTGCCGGGATTTTCCTCTTCTAACACGGTCTTTTCCTCACTCATTGCGCACCCTCCTTTGTCCCGGATGTCAGTAAGAAAGATCGACGACGACCTGGCAGTGGTCGGAGCTTGCGACCGAGGTCTCGGTGATGACTATCTCGTGCCTCAAACACTTCACGCAGTCGGCGGTGACGAAGATGTTGTCGATCGCCGATCCCGACGCCGGCCACTGGCCCGGATTGCTGTGGAAGCTAGACATGCCGGTCGTCTTCTGACCTTTGCATATCTCGCTCGCGTTCTTCATCTTTTCGTTCAGCATGGTGACAGATTTCGCTGTGGGCGAGGCGTTCATGTCGCCCATGGCGAATACCGGAAGAGTTTCTCCGTATTTGCCGCGCAGCTCGTCGAGCTTTTCAAGGATCTGTCTCGAGTTGTCCTCACGCCAGAGGGCTCCGTCGGTCGAGTTCGAAAGCACCTTTCCGAAGACCGACTGTGTGTCGTAGCTTGAAAGAATGAGCGACCAGTGCGCGTTTATCGCCGCGACGAGTCTTCCGCTCTCCTTGTCCTTCAGCACGACCCAGGCCATCGTCTTGGTATTCGTTTTAGGCCAGCGGCTGTCAAAGAGGAAGGACCCCGATTCGACGAGCTCGTATTTGTCTTTAAGGAACAGTATGGGTGTATAGCAGCTTGAGCTGCCTCCGGCGATCTTCGAGCATGCGATCGTATAGAGATCGGTTATGCTCCCCGAAAGGCCTGAATGCCCGTTTGCGTTTACCTCCTGAAGTCCGATTATGTCGGGCATATAGTCGGAATATATGCTGACAAGCAGAGGTATCCTCTGATAGAGTGTATCAGACGCGAGGATATTGCTCGTCATAACCCTGATATTGGCGCCCTGCGCAAGCGGGATGACACCTTTCGCTTCCAGCGTCTTAACTCCCTCGACCTTTATGTCAAAGGTCTCTGTGGCCGACGCCGGGATATTCTCGTCGACAAATGTGCCGACCGCCTTTGATGCGGCAGCCGCCGAACCCGAGACTATTGCTACCGATCTGTCGTCCGCCGCGAGCATATAGTTCATCCCGCTAGCCGAAAGACCGGCAGACGCTCCCCTGCCGCAGTCGCCGAGCTGGAATTCGTATCCGCCGTCAGGCGCGCTGTTCGACGGGACCTTCTTCATAGTATATCCGGTGAGTTCCCTGACTCTCGAGATCAGTATGTCGGCCGCCTCGGTGTAAATGTCGCGCATATTGACAGAATAAACCACAGTGTACATTCTTACGCTCACCCCGTTTATCAGTATGTCGGGCACTTTGTATACGCCGTCGAATCTCGACAGGACCGAGCCCTCGACGACCCCGTCGGAGTTCAGAAAGTCTCTGATGAAGAGATCGACCGCCTTCTCGGTCGCCTCCGGGCTTCCGCCGCAGATCACGAGCTTGGTCCCGGACAGCCTGATCTCATAGTCGTCGCAGAGCAGCGTCGCAGCCACCTCCGACGATTCATTCCTGTTGCAGGCCCCTAGAGTTATCTCAAAGGGGATCTCCCTGTACCCAGCCTTTTCGGCTATGATGTCGGATCTGATGTCGGGCTTCTTACCCGTCTTTTTTTCAACTGCGTTCTGAAGCTTCTGTGCGATCGGGAAGTAGTACTCTGTTTCTTCTTCGGGGAAGAGTATCCTGTACTCATCCGCCCCGGCAAGTTCGATCCTGAATGACGTCTCCTCGGGTTCGGTCTGTGCGGTCCCGCTGTCTGTATCGGTTCCGCTTCCCTGCCCGGCGCAGCCGGCCAGGATCGGAAGGATAAGCAAAAGCAGTCCGAGTATCGCCGCCGTCATCTGTTTAATTATTCTTATTCTGCTTTTCATTTTTTCCGCCTGTATCGATGTTGATTTGAATTAACCTGTTATTCTTTTCAGGAAAGGCCCGAGGCAAATCTTTCCAGTCTGGAAAGGCCGTCGGCAAGCACCGAGCGCGGGCATGCGAGGTTCATCCTGAGAAATCCCTCTCCGCCTTCTCCCCTGAATCCGCTTCCGTCCGACAGGTAAAGACCGGTCTCTTTCCTGAGCCTCGCGGCGAACTCCCGCGAGCCGAGACCGGTGCGGCGGACGTCGATCCAGAGCAGATATGTCGCCTCCCCGTGCACCGCGTCGAGAAGCGGCATCTTCCCGGCTATGCGGTCCTCGGCCAGACGTCTGTTTTCCGCCAGGTATCCTCTCAGCTCGTCCAGCCATTCCCCGCCCGATCCGAAGGCGGCGATCGCAGCGTCATATGCAAACGCGTTGCCCTCGGCTATCTCGTCGTTGTTGAAGCCCCGCTCGATCCGCTCCCTCAGCGATCTGTCGGGGACGGCGACCGCAGCCGTCTGCAGTCCGGCGATATTGAAGGTCTTTGTCGGGGACAGGCAGGACACCGATATCTCACGGCAGGTTTCGGACACCGAGGCAAAGGGCATATAGTCCACCCCCGGAAGCGTCAGATCGCAGTGGATCTCGTCGGAGATCACTGCGACGCCGTTTGCCTTGCATATCTCACCGATCCTCGCAAGCGCCTCCCGGTCCCAGACGGTCCCGGTCGGGTTCTGAGGGTTGCAAAGGATGAAGAGCCGCGTCTGCGGATCGGCGCACTTTCTTTCAAGATCATCAAAGTCCATGCGGTAACCGCCGGCTTCGCGTATCAGCCTGCTCTCCAGGGCGACCCTCCCGTTGTTGAGCACCGAGTTGAAGAAGATGCCGTAAGCCGGAGTGGGTATCAGGACCTTTTCGGCGGGAAGCGTGATCCTGCGTACAATGGAGGATATCGCCGGTACTATCCCCGTCACGAAGATGAGCCAGTCCTTCTTGATCTCGAGGCCGTGCCTTCTCCTCCACCAGGAGATGTATGCCGAGTACCATTCGTCGGGGACCGACGCGTATCCGAAGATGCCGTGGGCGGCTCTTTTTCCGACCGCTTCCGCAACCGCCGGAGCGGTCTCAAAATCCATGTCGGCGACCCACATCGGGAGCTCGCCCTCCGCGACCTCCCATTTCAGCGAGCCGGTGTTCCGCCTGTCGCGCACTATATCGAATCTGCTCATTCCGCGCTCTTCCCCTCCCTTTCTTCGATCAGGGTCTTTGAGGGATCGATCCTTTTTTCATCAAGGGTTGTCTCCCCTATCCGGCCGGCAGAGATCCTTCCCGAGGACGGGTTGAAGACGCTGCCGATCTCCCCCGATATCTCCGCGTCCACCGAAGAGTATTCGAAGGCGAGCGTCGTGTCGGGGGTTTTGCAGTTTATCATCACGAGGTTCTCGATATAGCACATCCCCTGAAGGCTGGATACCGTGCAGTTTATCAGGGTGATGTTCTTCGAATTCCATCCGAAATACTCGCCGGATATGTATGAGTCCCTGACGGTCACGTTTTCCGAGTTCCAGAAGGCGTCCTTCGTGAGCATGACCGAATCTGTGATCTCGATGTCGCGGGCGCCGTCGAAGGCGTAGTTGCCGTCGAGTCTGAAATCTTTTATCTTCAGTCCCCGCGAGTTCATTCCGAAATAGTCCCCGCGCGCGGTCACCCTCTCAAGGACGACGTCCTCGCAGCTCCAGAGAGTCTCTGCCGCGTTGAAGAGATCGACGTCGCGAAGCAGGAGGCCCCGGCACCGTCTGAATGTCTTCGGAGCCCTTATGACGCAGGAGGTGAACTCGGCGCCGTCGGTATACCAGACTCCGGCCCTTGCGGTATCCTGCCAGGCGGTCCTACCGACTTTGACGTTTTTGCAGTACCAGAGCGGATACTTCCATCTGAACTCGCACCCGTCAAGAAGAATGTCACGGCTCTCCTTCAGCGGAGATTCGCCGTCGGCGAAAATGACATCCTTCAAGGCCAGATCCTCCGAGGCGAAAAGCGCCCTCTCCCCCGTAAAAAGCTTACCTGTTATCTCTGTCATGACCATGTCCTCCGCTTTCTGTGATTTGATGAAACGACCGGAAGTGCTGATCAGGTCAGGATTGAGGATTGCTCACGACCCGTTATCGGAAAGACGGCACATATCCCGGTATTATATTACTTTATTATATTCTATACTTCTTTTTTTGTCAAGGAAAAAGATCGCACAATTTCAGCCGCTCACCCGACAAAGGAAAAAGGCGTTCTTGACAAAACCGCCCCGAGCGATTATAATAATATCAAAATCGGCAGGAGGCGGAGATGAAGCGCTCGAGAATCAGAGACATGGGAATAAGAGTCGGATCGCTTCCGGCGGGTCCGCTCGACAGGATAACAGACGTCCCCGGCGTGACTGTCGGCCACTCGACCGTAACCGACGCCCTCCACCGGACCGGCGTCACCGTAGTTATCCCAGCCCCGGGCAATCTCTATACCGAAAAACTCACGGCATCCGTATATGTGATAAACGGGTTCGGAAAGACGGTCGGCACGGTGCAGATCGAAGAGCTCGGCTGCCTCGAGACGCCAATCGCCCTCACCGGCACTCTCAACACGGCAAAGGTCGCCGACGCCCTCACCGGATATATGCTCGGCGTCTGCGCGCGCGACGGCGTCGCCTGCCGCTCGGTAAACCCCGTCGTCGGTGAGACGAACGATTCGAAGCTTTCGCTCGGTTCCGACCGTCCGGTCGGGGAGGCGCAGCTCGCGGAGGCGATATCGAAGGCCTCGGCGGATTTCGAGGAGGGGGATGTCGGCGCCGGAGCCGGCACCGTCTGCTTCGGCCTCAAGGGCGGCATAGGATCGGCATCAAGGACACTGGAGATCGAAGGAAAGAGATATACCGTCGGAGCACTGCTTCAGACCAATTTCGGGTCGCTCCCAGATCTCACCGTCTGCGGAATCCCCGCCGGGAAACGGATAGAAAAGATCCTGAAGAGCGAAAGCGCCCCCGATCCCGCCGGAGACAGGGGCTCATGCATGATCGTGATCGGGACCGATATCCCTCTTTCGCCGCACAGCCTGCGCCGGGTACTGAAGCGCGCCGCGGTCGGTCTTGCCCGCACCGGCAGCTATCTCTCGAACGGCAGCGGCGACGTGGTAATTGGTTTCACCACTGCCAACAGGATACCGTCGGGAGGACCGTCGATCCGGAAGACCGAAGAAATAAGCCAGGACCGGATCAGCGCCGTCTTCCGCGCCGCAGCCGAGGCGGTCGAGGAATCGGTATACAACAGCCTGGCCGCCGCGCTTCCGGTAGCGCCCCGGGGAGGCTTTTCTGGCTATCGGTCTCTCTCGGAATTTCCCGAAGTCCTGAAGACAGAATGAACGGCAGGAGCGCAGAACAGCCTGTAAACTGTTTACTAAAAAACCTGCAAATACAACACCCGGTCTTGCCTGCTTTTTCCAGATAGTATGGAGGCTTTTTGACCGGCAGTCAGGAGACGGAAAATGAAAAAACCGAACGTCCTGGTCATTCTGACCGACGACCAGCGCGCCGGAACGGTACACGCGCTCGGAAACGACATAATTAAGACGCCGAACATCGACGCCCTCTGCAGTCGCGGGACCGCGTTTACCCGCGCGCACATCACCGGCGGCACGGTCAGCGCCGTCTGCATGCCCAGCAGAGCGATGATAAACACCGGAAGGACTCTCTTTCACATCCAGGGAGAAGGTCAGGCGATCCCTCCTGAACACACAACTATAGCAGAGTGTCTGAGAGCCGCCGGTTACCACACCCACGGCATCGGCAAGTGGCACAACGGACCCGAGGCCTTCGCCCGCGGCTTCGAGAGCGGTGACGACATCTTCTTCGGAGGGATGTGGGACCACTGGAACGTGCCGGTCTGCGATTTCGACAAGGATGGAAAATACGATCATTTCGTGAGATTCACCCCGAATTTCAACTCGAACAGCCTGTCTCCGCAGATCAGGGCCGACCGGATAAACGCCGGGGTGCACTCGACAGATCTCTTCTCGCGCGACGCGGTAAGATTCATTGAAAACTACTCGGATGACCGGCCCTTCTACATCTTCCTCTCCTTCCTCGCGCCGCACGATCCCCGCACGATGCCCGAGGAGTTCAGGGCGATCTACGATCCCGATTCGATCCCCCTCCCCGAAAACTATATGCCCATGCCGGTCGTCAACTGCGGCTGGGCCGCCGACGGGCGTGACGAGAACGTCGAAGAATACCCCCGACGCCCCGAGAGGATAAGAAAGCATATCGCCGATTACTATTCGATGATCACTCACGTCGACGCGCGGATCGGCGAGATAGTCGCCGCGCTCGAAAAGCGGGGGATGCTCGACGACACCATCATCATTCTCATGGGCGACAACGGCCTCGCTGTCGGCTGCCACGGACTTATGGGCAAGCAGAACATCTACGAGCACAGCGTGTCGGTCCCGCTGATAATGGCAGGACCCGGCGTGCCCGCGGGAAAACAAGACGACAGGCTCTGCTGCCTGATCGACGTCTTCCCGACAGTTTGCTCGCTCTGCGGGATCGGTATCCCCGCGTCGGTAGAGGGAAAGAGCCTGGCGCCGCTCTTTGCAGATCCCGATGCTTCGGTCAGACAGGATCTCTACTTTGCCTTCCAGGGCCGGATCCGCGGCGTGAGCGACGGCAGATACAAGCTGATAGAATACCGCACCGAGGACCTCAAGCTGACTCAGCTCTTCGATCTTGAAAAGGATCCCTGCGAAAGATTCAACTTCTTCGACATGCACGGATATGAAGAGATCACCGCCCGGCTTCGCGCGAGGCTCCTCGAATACCGCAGAGAGACGGATGACGAAGACAGCAAATACGGTCGGATCTACTGGCAGGCCTGGGACAACTACGAAAAGGCGGTCGTTCCCAATCCCGGAAAACCCTCGGGAAAGAACATCGAGCGCAGCCTAGCGCTGAAGACGAACTGATGAGATATCCGAATAACCGCCCTGCCGCGGCAGGTTCTTCGACGCACCGCAAACGAAAAAAAACAACCAAATGAGAGTGAGAGTAAAAAATGTGTTCCTTCGATGAAAAATACTGTATTGAGATCTTTGAGAGGCTGATCGGGATCGACAGCACTACCGGACAGTACGAGGAGATAGAGGCCGAAGCCCTCCGGATCGCCGAAGGCATGGGCTTCGCCTGCAGGACGACGCACAAGGGAGGGCTTATCGCCGACCTCGGCGGCGAGGGTTCGCCGATCGCCGTGACCGCGCATCTCGATGACATAGGCCTAATGGTCCGCCATATAAACGCCGACGGGACCCTCAACGTCTGCCCGGTAGGCGGGCTCTACCCCTTCTACTGCGTCACCGAGAACGTGAGGATACACACCCGGAGCGGGAAGATCTTCACCGGAAGCATATGCCGTATCCCGAACTCGATACACGTTACCGAGGAGGAGCTGAGATCGGTCCTTCCCGACTTCCGAAAAAACGTCTGCGTCGTCATAGACGAGCCGGTGAAGACGGCAGCCGACGTCGTGGCGCTCGGGATCGACACCGGCGATTATATCGCCCTTGACCCCAGATTCAGATATGAAAACGGCTATATCAAATCAAGATTCGTCGACGACAAGGCCTGCGCCGCAGTTCTCTTCTGCGTCATGAAGGACATCGCCGAAGGCAGGATAATCCCCGCCAGAAAGACATACGCCTATTTCGCGGCCTACGAGGAGATCGGCCACGGGACGACCTGGCTGCCAGAGGGCGTCGGCGACATACTCGCTCTCGACATTGCTCCGGTCGGCCCCGACCAGAACTCCGACGAGCGGAAGGTCTCGGTCTTCGCTAAGGACTCGAGGATGCCCTATCACAGAGGAATGTTCCGCGAACTCGCCGACACCGCCGAAAAAAACGGCATCGATTTCGTCACCGACATCTTCACTCCCCACTACGGGACCGACGGCGACGGTAGCGTCTTTGCCGGCTACGACATCCGGCACGGGGCGATCGGCCCCGGCACGGCGAACAGCCACGGCTACGAGAGGACTCACATCGACGGTCTGCGCGCCACATACGAGCTCCTCGCGGCATATCTCGAACGCCCGGCGGAATGAACGCGTTTTTTTTGAAAGAGGCTGTTGAAAACTCGTACAGCGGGTCTTCAACAGCCTCTTTTATTGTTATTTCACCCTCGCGAGGAGCGCGGCACCGTTTTCCTTCAGCCATTTCTCGCACTCGGGGTATTCCGGAAATGCTCTCAGGACCTCGGCGTAAAACCGCTCCGAATGGTTCATCTCCTTCAGATGGCAGAGCTCATGAACTACGATGCCGTCGATCACGATGTCGGGAGCCAGCATGAGAAGGCAGTTGAAATTGAGGTTTCCTCCCGACGAGCAGCTTCCCCATTTCGTCCTCTGGGTGCGTATCGTAACGCGCCCCGGAGTCACTCCGACTATCGGCGCGTATCGCGCGACGCGTCCGGGGATCACCGAAAGAGCCCGTTTCCCGAGTTCCTTCACATCATCCGCGGTCAGAAAGCCGGCGTCCGCCGCGGCTTTCCGGTCAGCCTCCGCCTTTTTCAGATGCTTTTCGATCCATCCGCGGCGCTTTTCAACGAGGAGATCGATCTCCTTCTTCGAGACCCGGCAGGGAGCCCTGACAGTCAGCCCTTCAGGCCCGACCTGAAGAGAGACGGTTTTTCTCGAACTTCTGATTAGTTTATATGTCATGTCATATAATTCCCTTTTCCGGGATGAAAAAACGTCTGATCAACATCCCGATCTTCGCCGGTGATACCGGGGATCCTTTGCGGGAAAGGCGGTATCGCGACAGACTGCCGCCAGCCGGATCGTTTTCCTGCTCAGGCTCCGCATCAGATCTTGAGAACTACTTTAATGTCTTTGTCGACGAAGGAGGAGAATTTCTCGCCGTCACTGACACTGCCCACGATCCCGCCGTAATGAACGGGCACCGCGATCCCGGGTTTTATCACGCTCGCGAGTTCCGCGGCCTGTTTCGCGTTCATCGTGTAGGTCCCTCCCGCCGGAAGCAGGGCGATGTCGCATCTGACCGAGCGCGCCTCGCCGGTTGCGTCGGTGTCGCCCGCGACGTAAACACGCCTGCCTTCCAGGCAGAGTATGTAACCGACCCAGCCCGCTGCCTTGGGATGAAAGGGCTTGGCGATATTGTACGCGGGGACCGTCTCGAATTCAAGTCGGTCGACCGAATACGTCCCGGCAGGCTTAACGGTGACGATCTTTCCGACGAACTTCTCCGCGGCCCGGGCTTTTTCCCTCATCTTTTCGGGAACGATAAGCACAGTTCGATCGCCTGCGGTCTTTTCAATGTCCACAGGCGAGAAATGATCATGGTGATCATGGGTTATAAGGATGAAATCGGCGTCATGCGGCGACTCGTCCGTCATAAACGGATCGATATGGATGATCCTTCCGCCCGACTCGATCCTTATGTGATTCTGTTTGAACACCTTTATCCTGTCGATCACGGTTCTGTCCTCCTTTTTGAAACTTCAGCTTCCCTGAAAATGCGGCCTCTTCAAAACAGCCTAAACTTCATATACGACGCAGGGGGCCGGAGGGCCCCCTGCGTCGTATGGCGGAGAGATAGGGATTCGAACCCTAGTTGGGGTATTAGCCCAAACACGATTTCCAGTCGTGCGCCTTAGACCAGCTCAGCCATCTCTCCAAAGCTGACTAGGTTATTATACCACTAACGGAGATAAAAATCAAGTACTTTTTTTATTTTCAACCAACTGCGCTCGCGGTACTTCAAAAATTCATTGATATCGGTCCAGAGACCTGCGCTCACTGCGTTTAAAGAATCCATTGATACCGGTCTAAAGATATATTTTTCTGCGCATAGCAGCTTTCGGCAAAGCAGGAATGATTATTTCACAAAATGAGAAGCGGAATTCTCTCAATGATCCGATTATATCCCTGAAGAAAGCATAAAGGTGTACTTTATCGTCTCTTCAGCCTCGTGAAAACAGATCTCAGCCGTAGAGTTCTCTCGCGAGCCTGAGGCTTTCCATCGGATCCAGCAGCGGCTTGTACTCCAGTCCGCACGCGCCGGAATAGCCCGCGGCATCAACGGCGGCAAATATGTTCCGGTAATCGCTCTCGCCGAACTGCAGTTCATGCCTGCCCGGATGCCCCGCTGCGTGCAGATGAGCGATGCAGTCCAGATTCTTTGTTATGTTCGGTATGATGTTCCCTTCCATAATCTGCTGATGGTAGATGTCGAACACCACGCGCACGTTCGGGCTGCCGACCTCCCTTACTATATCGAAAGCCTCGGCGGAGGATGTCAGATAGTATCCCGGATGGTTGACATATGTGTTGAGCGGCTCGATCATGACGGTGACTCCAGCTCTTTCAAGGATTTTTGCGCCTTCCTTCAGACCGTCGACGATCGATCTGTGCTGCGCCTCCCTGGCGGCTCCTGTGTCGGGACCGACCTGAGTTATAAGTTTTTTTACCCCGAGGATAGCGGCCGCCTCGCAGCTTTCGCTTATCCCTTCGATCCACAGGGAGCGGCATGCGGGATCGGTCAGGCGAAACTCGGTCGTGCACATGCTGAGAAGAGTGACGCCGGTCCTCTCGATCGCCGCACGGGCGGCAGCGAGATCGAGGTTCTTCCAGTTGTATGACTCGGCATACTCATATCCCGCCTCCGAGATTATCGCAAGCGCTTTGTAAAAAGGCATTTTGCCGAAAAAACAGGGTATCGGAACGCATAGTTTCATTGCATTCACCTCAAAATTGATCTTTTCACATCGATATTATAACCCGGTCAGTAAACAATGTCAACAAAAAAAGCGGGGCTGTCAAAAAAGTCAAACTTTTTTGACAGCCCCAGCGGGTGTCGGCAATGACCTATTTTTCCGGTCCGTCGCCGGACAAGTATCTTCGGCACTGCGGAGCTTAACTTCCGTGTTCGGAATGGGAACGGGTGGACCCTCCGCGTTAAAATCACCGACTCGGCACGGTATGAACCGACGCTTTCGGCCGTCGGTATCAAACCGTCCATAGTGTCAGCATCGACCTGTTTTCCCGGTCCGTCGCCGGACAAGTATCTTCGGCACTGCAGAGCTTAACTTCCGTGTTCGGAATGGGAACGGGTGGACCCTCTGCGTTAGAGACACTGACTTTGGTGCACCTTCAGGGACTCGAACCCTGGACCCACTGATTAAGAGTCAGTTGCTCTACCAGCTGAGCTAAAGGTGCTCATCCCAAGATGCGTTATGCGCATTTTTTCGGCACGGATCTGTGCCGTCTTCGTCCTGCGCATTGAAAACCGAATAAAGATTATGAGAATAGAGAGAAACTCAAGAATTATAGATTGTACAGCCGCATTTTTATGCGGTGTAAGCCCTCGGTCTATTAGTATCGGTCAGCTGAACACATTACTGTGCTTACACCTCCGACCTATCAAACTCGTAGTCTTCGAGTGACCTTACTCAATTCATGATTGATGGGATATCTCATCTTGAAGCATGTTTCACGCTTAGATGCCTTCAGCGTTTATCATTACCGCACTCGGCTACCCGGCTGTGCTCCTGGCGGAACAACCGATGCACCGGCGGTGCGTCCGACCCGGTCCTCTCGTACTAAGGTCAGCCCTTCTCAAATATCCAACGCCCACGACAGATAGGGACCGAACTGTCTCACGACGTTCTGAACCCAGCTCGCGTACCACTTTAATCGGCGGACAGCCGAACCCTTGGGACCTTCTCCAAGCCCCAGGATGTGATGAGCCGACATC
>JAEEGI010006927.1_pt1 | contig 25509 bp, 21 predicted proteins | sample 8958751 | NCBI WGS metagenome assembly JAEEGI01 (sample SAMN16246545, study PRJNA631951) | gut metagenome | biome: gut microbiome; feature: rumen; material: KS-attached | host: Bos | place: Iran: Karaj | collected 2018-10
TTACTGACATGGCTAAGGCAGGTAGAGAAAAAATCAAGCTGGAATCCACCGCAGGTACCGGCCACTTCTACACGACCACCAAGAACAAGCGCACCACCCCAGGCAAGCTCGAAATCACGAAGTTTGACCCTAAGGCACGCAAACACGTTCTGTATAAAGAAACCAAGATCAAGTGATCTGCTTTATGGCGTCAAAAGGCCGACGATCTGCGTCGGCTTTTTTTATGCCTGGTTGACTGACGGTAAAACGTTCCCTCCTCACTGTTTTCGCATTACCATAAGCGCTTGGCGATTTAAACATCCAATCATGGCTACCAAAAACATCCCCCTGCCTCCGTTAAATGGTTTTGCCCCTGTCCTTTCCAAGGACATCCACACGTTGATTTTGGGGAGCTTCCCGAGCCGCGAATCCCTGGCCCAGCGCCAGTATTATGCCCACCCACGTAATCAGTTCTGGCGGTTGTTGTCTGCTGTGCTAAATGATGACTTGGCCGGCCTTCCGTATGAAGAGCGCCTAAAACGCATGCTCTCACATGGTATCGGTCTGTGGGATGTGATTACAATGTGTGAGCGTGAAGGCAGCTTGGATGCTAGGATCAGGAAGGCGGTGCCTAATGATTTCGCCAAACTCAAAGAAGATTGCCCACTGCTGAAGAAAATCTGTTTTAACGGCAAGGTGGCAGGTGCCTATGCACCCCGGCTTGCGGGTGCCGGCTATACAACCATCCAACTGCCCTCTTCGTCCCCGGCTTATGCAGCCCGCACGTTTGAGGAAAAGCTGGCCATCTGGCGAAACATCGTCCTTCAGGACTGATCAGTCAACGGGGCTGGTGTCGTAATCATCACGTCGCAATCTGCTTCGTTGATTGCATAATGCACGGTACTGCCGATTAAGTATTCCTCCAAGCGGTTCCTTGGGTGCTTGCCAACGACCAACAGGTCAATGTCGTTCGTTTTGATGTAGTTGAGGATGGCCTGATGCGGGATCCCCATTTCGACATGCGGATGCATGTTCGGTGGGGAATCAAACGCTTCGATCAATTCGTTGATTTTTTCTAAGGCTTCTTCTTCGATTGTCTTGCGGTAATTTTCAAGGATTTCAACGGAGATGTTTGCATAACGTATTCTGCTGGCTGCCGGGGTTTCACAGACACTCATCAGGATGATTTCGGCGTCTTCGGGAAGGAAAGGTAAAGATTGGACGACCTGGTTGACGGATACTTCTGAAAAATCAATCGGAATCAAGACCTTTTTATACGGGCGTACCTCTTCTTTGCGGATGATCAAAACGGGGCAAGGACTGCCTTGGATCACCTTGGCCGGGATGTTCCCGATAATCGGCATGAAATGGTAACCCTGGCCATGGGCACCTAATACTAAGAGGGATGCCTTTTTTTCCGTTAAGAGTGCGTTGATTTCATCGGGTACCTTACCGGTGCGGATCAAGGGGGTGACCGTGATGCCTTCTTTTTCAGCCAGCGCTTTGGCCTTTTCATCGAGTTTGTTTTGCGTCTCGAGCATCAGGTGGCGCTGGGTATTGGCACGGTTGCCCAGCAATTGGGTATAGAAATCCAGTTTGCTTTGCTCATGGACAGTAACCAGCAGCATCTCTGCATTATTCAGGTGTTTGGTGATTTCTGCACCCTTGGTTTCAGCATATCCCGCCCACTGGGACAGGTCTGTCGCAGTGACGATACAACGTTTATCTGGCATGGCAACCTCCAATTTATGGCAACGTGTTTTATCCGCTTATCAGGCGTACTTTTCCTCCGCTATTATGGAGCGATAAAGCGTGTTTGCCTAGCCATCAGGATGCACTGTGGATAGGGGCTTTTGCCGGGATAGCGGCATTATGCCGGAGATGGATTTTTAATAATCGCCGTGATAGGATAAATAAATCAGGTTGCAGGCCTAAAAGGCCGCATCACTGGAACACGCATTTTTCCGGAACATTCCAATTTATAAGGCAGAAGATCATGGAAGAGAAAAAGTCTTTTTTACAGGAATTCAAGGAATTCGCCCTCAAGGGTAATGTTGTTGACATGGCTGTCGGTGTCATCATCGGCGGTGCCTTTGGCAAGATTGTCACCTCCCTCGTGGAAGACATCTTGATGCCGGTGATTGGATTCCTAGTTGGTGGGATGGACTTCAAGGATATGAAGTACATTATTAGGACCGCTGTCATGGAGGGTGATAAAGTTATTAAACCTGAAGTGGCTGTGTCATATGGTAACTTCATCCAAGTCATCATTGACTTCATCATTATTGCGATATCGATCTTTATCGTTGTTAAGGTTGTGATGCGACTTTCTGAAATGCGCAAGAAAGAGGAAGAAGCCAAAGAAGAAGCCGCGGCTGAAGAAGCGCCGGCTGAACCCCCTGCTGATATCCAGTTGTTGACTGAAATCCGCGACCTGTTGAAAGCCAATCAGGTTGAGAAGAAAGAATAGTTGGCTTTCCTATAAATAAAGGGGCATCTCCCTGCCCTTGATGAAAACCCGTCAGATCCCCTTGTAGTTTGGCGGGTTTTTTGTTTCCTAAAAGCCCTTTAAGATGATCATCAATGCGCCAGCAATGCCTGGCATCAAGACCATTGCTGCTTTAAGGAGTGGCCTCGGTGCATGGCGGGTGAATTTGGCGCCGATATAAGCGCCAATCATTAACCCCAAGAGTACCTGGATGAAAAGCACGATATCCAGAAAACCCGAAAGCAGATAACCCAGCCCACCTGAAACGGCAATCGGTAGGATAATGAGCATCGTGGTGCCGACTGACTGGAAAAGCGGCAATGCAAAGAGCATCAAGAGTGTAAGCTGGATGAATTGGGCTGCCCCAAAGCCAAAGGTACCCGATAAAAGGCCGTTGCCAATACCTGCCATGATGGCGAGTGGCCAGAATTTTGCGCCGGATAGGTCGGGTGCTTTCCCTCCCCGTGGATGGAAGATGGCCAAGTCTGGCCACGTCAAGCGCACATAAACGAGGATGGCTGAGGCAATCAGCATCGATGCAGTGCAAAGCCGCAGATTGCTGCCGGATAGGAATGTCGTCGCAATCTTGGAGCCAATGAAGGCACCGACAAAGCCTGCTGCGCCGACGGTCAAACCGACTTTGAAATTGATGTTCCCTTCCCTGAAATGGCTCAGTGCCCCAGAGATGGTGGTAAAGATCATGGCGGCTAGGGAGGTGCCGACTGCTGTATGGGTAGGAATCTCAAAGACCAAGGTTAAGACGGCAATCACAGCGCCTGCCCCGCCGGCGCCGACAAAACCAATCACAAGTCCCATGCCCAGCATGGTGAGAAACACAATCATTGGCTGTTTAGCCCTTTTACCTGATAAAACTTTAAATTATAAGCCAAGTCTAAGATGTCATTTCCCCTACTTTACGGAGCTTTTGCCGAGCTGTAAAAAGAGGAGTGTCGAAATGAAGGCAATGGCGCCTAGGCAGAGGTAGGTGGATGACAAGGCGGCAAGGACGGCCTGCCTGCTGGATGCATCTAAAAAGCAGTCCAGGATGGATGCGGCTACGGCAACGCCCATACCCATTGAGAGCTGCTGTACGGCAGCAAATAGGCTGTTTCCGCTGCTCGCCTGCCTTTGTGACAGGTCAACAAGCGTGACGGTATTCATCGCAGTGAACTGGGTGGAATTGACGAGCCCAAAGACCGTGAAGATGGCCAGCATCAGCCAATAATCCATTTCCGTGGTAATCAGACTGTAGATGGCAATCATCACACCCAAGATCATCGTGTTGATAACTAAAACGGGTTTAAAGCCAAACTGGTGGACAAGTTTCGTAACGACCCATTTAGCCACAATTGCACCGACTGTCATCGGGATCATCGACATCCCTGCCTGCATCGGGGAGTAACCTAAGCCCAGTTGTAACAGCAATGGGGTTAAGAACGGCATTGCCCCATTGCCGAGACGCGCGCAGATGTTCCCTAGGATACCGATCCTGAAGTTACGTACTGCAAACAGGCTGATGGCAAAGATCGGTGTTGTCTTGTGCCGTGCATAGCAGAAATACAGCACGATGCTGATGATGCCGGTTGCCAACAGGGTCAACGTGATTTCGAGAGGAAAATGGAATTCGCCGATGCCTTCCAAGCCGATGGTGGTTGAAAGCATGAACCCACCAAACAGCAGGAACCCCCAGAGGTCAAAAGCTGTTGCCTCATCAGACTTGGCAATCGTGGGCATAAATCGGGCGGTCGCCAGGATCCCGATGATGCCAACCGGCAGGTTGATGAAAAATATCCACTGCCAGGAAAGGTATTCGACCATCAAGCCACCCAAAGTTGGGCCAATCAGTGGCCCAACTAAACTTGGCATCGTGATGAAACTTAAGATGTCGACAAACTGCTCACGCGGGTACGTCTGCAAGGCAATCAGGCGCCCTGTGGGTACCATCAATGCTCCGCCAATGCCCTGCACCACCCGGAAAACAATCAAGAGTGGCAAAGAGGTTGCCATGCCGCATGCAAGGGAACTGACGGTAAAGAGGCACATCGCTGCCATAAAGACGCGTTTGGCCCCAAAATGTTCGGCAATCCAACCCGACGCCGGGATCATGAAAGCCAGTGTCAATGCATATGAGATGACCACTGACTGCATATGCACAGGTGTGGTGTCCAGGTCGGACGCCATAGACGGCAAGGCGGTATTCAGTGCCGTACCGTCCAACATCTGCATGAAAAAAGCCACCGCAATGATCCACGGGAGGATCTTGGCAGTCTTACTGTCTAAGGCAGGATTCCCTGTGTCCACTTGCGGCCTGTATAAAAAATAACAGGAAACCCTTTTTAAGGATTTCCTGCCGTTTGGCGTGTTACAACCTGCGCTTATTTAGCAGGGAATGCCTTGTTGTATTTTTCGATGCATTCGGTGATGATCTGTTCAGCGGCCTTACGGTCTTTGATGCCTTCGATCAGGGTCTTCTTACCTTCCAGGGCTTTGTAGACGGAGAAGAAATGCGCCATTTCCTTGACGATGTGTTCAGGGATGTCAGAGAGTTCCTTATAGCCGTTGTAGACAGGGTCGCCATAAGGCAGTGCGATGATCTTTTCATCCTTGTCGCCACCGTCTTCCATCATGATGACACCGATTGGGAAGCAACGGACCAGGGTATTTGGCATCAGGGTTTCAGAGCAGATCAGGAGGACGTCCAGAGGGTCGCCATCGTCTGCATAGGTCTTTGGAATGAAACCGTAGTTGGCTGGGTATTGGGTGGATGTGTGCAGGATACGGTCCATGACAATCATGCCGGTATCCTTGTCGAGTTCGTATTTGACTTTGGAACCTTTTGCAATTTCAATGACGGCGGTGAAGTCGTTTGGTTTTACGCGGTCAGCAGAAAGGTCATGCCAGATATTCATGTGTGGTTGCTCCTCGATTACTTTTGAATAGTTTTGGACAAAGTCCATTTGGGACAGACGGAAGTTTAACAGTAGCGCCCACCATTCTCAAATGGAAGTGCGCTCAGATGCTGTGCAACTGCCTTGTTCCAGCAGGGGTGTTGCGTATTGCCCCTATTACCTCCCCTGCTGTTTCAGTTTAATGCTTATGTCCCCCGTGGCCTTGGCATCGGTGGGAAAGACGTCTGATACCGGCGCATTTCAGCAATGATTTCATTGGTGATATCAGCACGTGGGCTGTATCCCAAGGAATTGTCCGCTGGGATGACGGCCTTGACGCGTTTGTGCCGCCCCAGCCAGACCTTGACCGCATGGCGGATGACTTTCTGGATTTCTTCATCCAGTTTGCGCTGGTAGATGACCGATTGCTGCTGCGCAAACGATTCCGCCTGGTTGATGGCCTTGATGGCTTCAGGTGACTCTGCGTTGTCTTCGTGCAGTTTCTTTACCTCCTCGATATTACGTTGGAGGATGTTTTTAGCGGTACGCAGGTATTGTGCTGCAGCACGGCCGGGCAGTGACTTGGAGACAACCGCATCGACATCCAGGATGGCAATGGTTGGCCTTCTCCAATTCCGGTATTTCCGATAGGCAAGGTAACCTGCAGCAGATAGGGCAACCGCTGCAGCTGCAAGGGTAAAACCTAAACTTTTATCGTTCATTCTGACAGATCCTTCCTTGAATGGTCCGTTGACGGACCTGCGTGCCAGACGGTTTATGTTTTGGCACTGACCTAAATACACTCGATTATTATAAATGCACCGGGACGGAAATTTGTCAGGTAGGAGCAGATTTCAGTGCATCCATGTGGCAAGTGTGCCATTTATGGCGCGGTGAGGTCAGAAACTTTTGCTTCACATGCGCGGATTAAGTCTTTTGGGGCAATTTCAATCTGCAATCCCCTGATCCCGGCACTCACATATACTTTGTCAAAAAGTTCCAACGTTTCATGGATGAAGGTCGGGAACTTTTTTTTCATGCCCAAAGGGGAACAGCCACCACGGATATAACCGGTCAATGGGAAAAGTTCCTTGACGGCAATCATCTCACAGCGTTTGTTACCCGAGACCCGTGCGGCTTTCTTAAGGTCGATTTCATGGTCGCCCGGGACGACACAGACTAGGTGTCCGGTTTTATCTCCCAAAAGGACAAGCGTCTTAAATACCTGGGCGATGTCTTCGCCCAAGCTTTCTGCGACATGGGTTGCTGAGAGGTCGTTCTCGTCGACTTCATATGGGATCAGTTGGTAGGCAACCTTGGCTTTGTCCAGCATCCTGGCTGCATTGGTCTTGTTGATTTTTGCTTTCATGGTTTTGCCCTATTTTTCGGTATTGCCTGACGCTTTGTGGACGGCCTCTAGTGCCTCCAATAAGAGGCGTGGGTCGTTCGGGGCGAGTTTCTTGGCGTCGGACAAAATCTGCCTGAAGCGCCTTGCGCCCGGCATGCCCAGCATCAATCCCAAAAGATGGCGGGTGATGCCTTGTAACTTGAGTCCCTTACTGCCATAAAGGGATAGCTGCTTGTCTATGTAGGGAATCATGGCTTCAAGGACTTCAGCGCGACTCAAAACAGGCGTCATATCACCATAAAACTTTTCATCGAAAGATGCCATCAGGTATGGGTTATGGTATGCAGCCCGGCCAATCATCACACCATCGACGTACTGCAGTTCTTCTGCAACCTGATCAACCGTTTCAATGCCACCATTAATTAAGATTTCACAGTCAGGGAAATCGGTTTTGAGCCGATGGACGATATCGTATTGTAAGGGGGGGATATCGCGGTTTTCTTTCGGAGAAAGCCCTTTTAAGATGGCGTTTCGGGCGTGGACAATAAATATACGGCAACCGACATTATAAATTTCGCCCATAAAGTCACGGACAAAATCGTATGAATGGATGTCATCAACGCCAATTCTGTGTTTGATGGAAACATCAATATCAACCGCATCCTGGATAGCCTTGATACAGTGGACAACCAGTGGTGTTTCTTTCATCAGGCAGGCGCCAAATGCGCCCTTTTGTACGCGTTCTGATGGACACCCGCAATTCAAGTTGATTTCGTTATAGCCCCATTGTTGGCCTAAGCGGGCACAATGTGCCAAGTCAGCGGGTTCACTGCCTCCCAATTGCAAGGCAATGGGATGCTCTTCGTCACTGAAGTCTAAATGCCTTGCCACATCACCATGGATTAAGGCACCGGTTGTTACCATTTCGGTATAAAGCCAGGTGTTACGCGAAATCAAGCGGTGAAAGTACCGGCAATGTCTGTCGGTCCAATCGAGCATGGGCGCAACGGCAGTTTTTCGTTTTTTGTAACTTGTTGATTTTAAATTATTAGTTTGCATCAAGTTAAAGTGATTTGTGAAGCGTTTTTACTACAAATTGCTACATATTTATTGATTTTATTTTTGTATCGCTACAGATTTGCTACAGATTTACTACAAGATTTAATTCTATTGTTGGATTATGGGAACCATAGCAAAAAGGGGCAATTCCTACACATGTCAAATCAGGCGAAAAGGTCGATAAATCCCTTTCCAGGACATTCCCGCGTAAATCCCTTGCTATCGAGTGGATGCGTAAGATCGAGGCAGCAATGGATGTTGGTGAATACAGTGACCTGAAAAAGCAATCTGATTATCGATTGTCTGACATTATATCCTTATACATTGATTGGATATGTGAAACGGCGTATGAAGGCAGGCGCAGGCGGTGTGATCGTTTCCATTGACCTGTCATACCTCTCTACCCTGCTGCGTTATGCCCGTACTCGGCTGAAAATCCCCTGCTCTATTGATTTGATACAGTCTGTCCGTGACAACCTGAAATATATGGGTGTCAATATGCGCTCGAATGTCCGCGAAAGGCGTCCGACAAAGAAGGAACAGGCCAAGCTATTTGGATACTGGGACAATAACTGGCTCATCAGTGGCATCAATTTGGAAGGCATCTGAACACTAATCACTGATAGAGGTCATCCAAGGTAAAGAACCGGCAATCGGTCCGCTCCTTCGCTTCGAAGCCGGAACGGGAAAAAAAGCCATACCTATGGCATTCAAAGCCTGTTGCATTGACCTGGGCGATTTCCGCAGAAACCATCACATCTGTGACAGGCGACTTGCGGAACTTGGCTTCATAGAACACATAACCGTTATCATCTTCGGTCACGATATCAAACTCACCGTTTGTTTTGGTTCTTGGGTCATCATAATAATACTTCCCGATTCTTGTAAACGGCTCTTCCAAAAGACCCAACCGGTTCTGACGGATAAGGAATTGCCGGCATATCCTTTCAAATGCCTTGGGTACCAATGACGTTTCAAAATCTTTTTCAACATAGCGGTCATAAAAAACATCATTATTCATGACAGCCCTTTGTGACGCGAACCTGAAAATGTACCTATAGAAAAAAAGGGAAAGCGGGTCACTGATGAAATAAGATTTCCGCCGACGGTTCCTTTCATCATTGATGGGGAAAACCCTCTCCACCACTTCCATTGAAATAAGCTTGCCAAGGACATCCACCAAGGCTGGACTGCTGGACACATGCGATTGTGAAAGTATGTCACTGAAACGGCTGTACCCCTTGGCAAGCGCCTCAAACACTTCATTCGCATTGACAATCCTGGCAATTTCCGAGCGCAGATACATGGAAATCTCATTCTCTAGCCGCGCATCCGGATCAGCAATCAACTGCTGGATGTTCTTACGGACAGAAAGCGCTGGGTCAATCAGGCTGTTGAAATAGGGAATCCCCCCAAAAACACTGAACAGGCGGACTTTATCTTCATTGGAAAACGATGGATAGAAAAAAGCAGACTCGTAATAGTCCATCGGTTTCAGGTTGATATCCAAGCTCACCCTGCCATAAAGGGGATTGCTCTCTTCACGCAGTCCCTTCATGGTCTCGACAAAAGAACCGCATAAAACCAGTTTCAACAAAGAACTGTCTTTATAATGGTCAACCAAAGACTGGATGATGCTGTCAAGACCGGGAACCACCCGCCGCAGATAGGGATATTCATCCAGCACAAGAATCAGCTTCTGTTTCTCTGCACGCCGGAAAAGGAATGCCAGCACCTGTTCCATACTTGGGAATACCGCTTCCGGCAGATTGAATCTTTCAGAAACAACCGCTGCCAGGCTGCTGGCATTGTTCAACTCGGAAGTCTGCTTGCATTCATAGTAAATACTAGGAACAGCGCTTTCCCTCACCGCCTGCTTAATCAGTTCGCTCTTGCCGACACGACGCCTGCCATACACCAACGCCATCGACATCCCTACGTCCTCAAAGAAACGGCGGAACCTCCTCAATTCTGATTCTCTTCCGACAAACATACTCGCCTCAATCCGACTCGGATAAAACCGAGTAAATTATACCCGTGAAACCATTTAAAGGGAAATGCTTGGGCACGCCTCCATCGGCTCCACCCAGATTTATCAAAATGCCCCGTAAAACCCTGTCCTTCAGGACGGGGATATAAGGGGCGGACAGCCTTGCTGTCCTAATCAGGCGTGTTCTGCTGTTCGATGTATTGCCGGATAATCGAAATAGGAGCGCCACCGCAACTGCCAGCGAAATAGGATGGCGACCATAATGAAGTACCCCAAAGTTTCCGCCTGATTGAAGGATAACTCCTGCTTCTGATTAAACGGCTGGAGCTACCTTTAAGTCGGTTGACCAAGTTGGATATGGCAATCTTCGGCGGGTAATGTACCAGTAGATGTACATGGTCTTCTTCACCGTCAAACTCAACCAGTTCAGCTTAACAATCTGAACAGGTCTTGCTGAAAATATTCCTCAAGTCATCAAGGATTGCTGAATCAAAGACTTTCCTGCGGTATTTGGTGACAAAAACCAGATGGACATGGAGATTGAATACGGCATGCCGTCCATGTTGAATATCAGTTGTACGTTCCATACTCCTAGTATAATGAATACAGTCTGGAAAATTCTGGTTCAGCAAACATGCAAGTCAAAAAAGCCTTCCGGTTCGAACTGATGCCAAAAGGCAGTCATATCCGCAGCATGAAGCAGTTCTGCGGCTGTGCCCGTTTCGTCTTCAACAAGGCATTGGCATACCAGAAAGAACAGTATGAAGCGGATAAGACATCAAAGTTCAGCTACACCAGACTGGCGAATCTCCTTCCTGCATGGAAAAAGGAATTCCCCTGGCTGAAAGACTGCCACAGCCAGGTACTCCAGCAGAGCCTGAAAGACCTTGAATCAGCCTACCGGAACTTCTTCGCCAAAAGAGCCGACTTTCCCCGGTTCAAGCGCAAGGGAGTCCGTGACAGCTTCCGCTATCCGCAGGGCATCAAGCTTGAGGAACAGAACAGTCGGATATACCTGCCGAAACTGGGCTGGATACGCTACCGGAAAAGCCAGGACATCTCTGGCACAATCAAGAACGTCGCAGTCAGCCAGCGGACTGGCAAATGGTATGTTTCCATCCAGACAGAACAGGAAATCGCCAATCCATTGCCGACAGCGCAGAGTGCAGTCGGTATTGACATGGGCATCGCCCGCTTTGCCACATTGAGTGACGGCAGCTACTATGAGCCATCCAACAGTTTCCGGCATCATCAGGAAGCATTGCGCAAGGTACAGCAGGCGATGAGCCGGAAACAGAAATTCAGCAGCAACTGGCAGAAAACCAAGACCAGAATCCAGAAAATCCACAGCCGCATCGCCGACATCCGAAAAGACCACCTGCACAAAACCAGCACAGCCATCAGCAAAAGCCACGCCATGGTCTGTATAGAAGACCTGCAGGTAAGGAACATGTCAAAGTCGGCATCAGGTACGAAGGAAACACCAGGCAGAAACGTCAAAGCCAAATCAGGGCTGAACAAATCCATCTTGGACCAAGGTTGGCATGAATTCAGGCGGCAGCTTGAATACAAGCTGGCATGGAACGGTGGGATACTCATAGCCGTTCCTCCGCAGAACACCAGCCGGACCTGTCCGGAATGCGGCTATGTATCAGCCGAAAACCGTCAGACACAGACGGAATTCCGGTGTATCGCATGTGGGTTTGAGGAAAACGCTGATGTGGTTGGTGCGATAAACATCTTAAGGGCGGGGCACGCCCGGTTAGCCTGTGAAGTGAACGGTGCAGTAATGCCGTCAGCAGCAGGAACCCACCGAGGAGACCAGGGCACAAGTGCCCTGGCTCGGTAGGAATCCACTTGCTTTAGCGAGGGGAGGATGTCAATGGAATATGATGCTGGATGCTTCCAGCATTTTGCAGTTTAGGGGATGGTTGTTTGCCCGGAAATTTCCCTCAAGACTTTTGTACTTAAATCATGCCTACCGTTCGTTAACCATTCCCATCCCGGATAGGGGATTGTTCAGGTTTTGTGTATGACGTTTTGCGGTTTTGTCTCATTGCAACGTGTAGCATATCAGGAATCCATTTTCTGAAAGCAGTATACCGGATATGCAACCGTTACTTTTTTTAGACTGCTAGAATAGATAAGATAAATGCCGATAATTGGCATTCCGTTTTTTCCAATGTATCGGCAAGCGTAACCCCGTTGGATTGCTATCAGATCCCATTCCAAGAGAGTTGAACCATGAACCAGTGTTACAAGATTATCTACAGCAAAGTCCACCAATCATTTGTGGTGGTCTCAGAACTCACAAAAAGCCATGGTAAGGGCAGCCGGGTATCACAGGTTTTGCGTACGGTGCTTCTTGGCGCGTGTCTGGCTGGTTTGGGACAGCAGGCAGCGTGGGGAGCTAAGGCGACTAATGCTTCCGTTAATATCACAGAATATAACTCTTATAATGTTAATTCTTCTGCTTGGGGAAAAGAGACAACTGCCGACTGTTTGGCTTCTACAGCATTTGGCAAGGGGACTGCAGCACTCAGTGACCAAGCGACGGCCTGGGGTGAAGAGACCAGGGCAGGCTTATTGCTGTATGGTAGTACAGAAGCCCTCATTGTCAGTTATAAGGATGATGATTCAGGTCCTTATAAATACAAGATTGTGGATGCCCACGATATCAATGGTACGCCTTTAAATGACAATGGTGGGAAAGGCTATGACTCTTACGAATCGGCCAATCAGGTGGCTGGTCTAATCCACAATCAAAATGCCACCGCGTTTGGTTATCGGACAACTGCCAATACCGAAGGCTCCACTGCTTGGGGTAACCACACGGTAGCCGGCATGGGAACTGTTCAAATCAGTGGTAACTCCGAAATTTTTTCTGGCACGTATGCCACGGCGTGGGGGAATGGAGCGAAAGCGTTAGGCTACTCTGCTTCCGCTTGGGGCGACGATACATTAGCCCGTGGAGCACGTGCCACGGCCTTTGGCGAAAATACAGAAGCGGAAGGGGAAAATGCCACGGTTTGGGGCTACTATACCCATGCAACCGCAAAAGAAGCGACTGCCTGGGGTAATTCTACGGAAGCGACTGGCGAAAAGGCGACTGCTTGGGGATACTCTACGCATGCCACTCATGCGCAGGCGACTGCCTGGGGAGAGGGTACAAATGCTGGCGGCGAATCGTCTACGGCTTTCGGTGTCAATACGAATGCCAACGGATTTGCCGCTACAGCCTGGGGTGGCTGGGTTGAGGTTGATGAGAATGGTGTTCCTATTGCATACCGTCAAGGCGGTACGGCAAGCGGTGATGCGTCCACCGCATTCGGTATTGAAACAGAAGCCAGCGGCGAAGGTGCTACGGCCTGGGGCAAAGAAACCGTTGCTACCGGTGATGCTTCCACGGCGTTTGGTATTAACTCCAAGGCCTATGGACAGAACTCCCTGGCCGCATTGGGTGGTACAACCGGTAAAGATCCAGCATCCGAAGGAAACAATGGTGAAAACGCTGGAAGAGCAACTCGCCGTGATGTAGCAGAAGCATCGGGAACCGGTGCAGTCGCCGTTGGAGTAGATTCTAATGCCCAGAAAGATTACACCTATGCCATCGGTAAGGAAGCAAAGGCATTGGCTGATAACACCATCGCCATCGGTAACAAAGCACAGGCTTCCGTGGATACCGCTGTTGCCTTAGGTTCAGAATCCATTGCAAAAAGGACGGCAAATAACGGTGTTAGTACGGCGACCACCACGGAAAGAAACAGCGTTAATGAAACCCGTGCTACAACCAGCAATACTGGTTATGATGTCTCCACGGGCACCAACTATGCGGGTGAAGGCTATGACTCTGCAACTTGGACCAGTACCTTGGCAGCAGTTTCTGTCGGTGGTGATTCTGCTGATGGTTCGATTGGAAAAGCTGCTGAACAGACCCGCCAGATTACCGGGGTTGCTGCCGGTACGGCAGATACCGATGCGGTCAATGTCGCCCAGCTGAAGCTGGCAAAATCCAGTTACCGTCTTTCAACGCCAGCTGACCAAGATTTCACGGTTAATGAGGAAACCAAAGGAGGAACAAAGGTCTCCCTCTTGGACAAAGACAGTAACCCTTCTGGGGATATCAACCTGATTGCAGGAGATAACATAACGCTTCAGACGGTTTCTGCTGCTACGGATGGCTATGGCATCCTCATTTCAGGGAAAGATACGACCTATGAGCAGAAGGTTGATGCTTTTGCAGAGGGCGTTGATGGCGGAAAAGGTCAGACAACGTTGAATGTTGTCGGAGCAGAAGACGGTGCAACCCCAACAGCTACGGTTATTGCCGGTAAGAATGTGACCATCAGTGAGAAAGATGGCGCAGCAGTCATTAATGCGAATGATACGACTTATACACTGGGCGGTGATAGCGGTTCAGGAGGTAAGAATGCCGTAGTGACCCTGACAGGGACAGACAATCCTAATGCCCGCCAGGAACTGGCCATTACAGGTAAGAATGGCATAGAGGTCAGCTATGACAAGAAAGAAGGCATAGTTATCGATGGCAGTAATCTGCCCGATCACAATACGACCTATACCGCAAAACAGGTCACGAAAGATGGTTCAACCACCTTCAATGTCAAACCTGAAGATGGTACGGCCAGTGGCGGTTCTATGACCATCAATGCGGGTGAAAATATCTCCATCACCGCGGGAGACAATGGTGCTGCATTCATCAACGCCAAGGATACCACCTACACAGCAGAGGCATCTGTAACAGGTGCAGAATCGGCAACGGATGTCAAAAAGGGTAGTGCGGCAATCTCGGTATCTGAAAAAGGCACTGGTACAGATGGTACCGACAAGGAACTTGCTTCGCTGACCGTCAAGGCTGGTGAAAATGTCGCCATCACCGAGGAAGATGGTGCTGCGGTCATCAACACCAAAGACACCACCTATACCAATGAAGTCACCACAAAAGGGCTTCAATCGGGCCAGGTATCGAAGCTGACCATCACCAATGACTTGGATAAAAAAGACAGCATTACGTTCTATGACACCGACACCCGGAACAAGGTTGTCAAAGGCAACAATGTCACCGTAACCGTGGACGGAGACGACACACAGGGACCGGTCACCTACACAATCAACGCCAAGGACACGAAAGTCACCTCCGGCGATAAGAGTGTCAAAGTCAAGGAAACTGTCGATGAGGCGACAGGTGTCACCACCTATGACCTGGCTGCCCAGAGGACATCCTTTGCAGGTGATACTGGTGAGACCATTACGAACCCAACCACCCTCAATATCGTCGGTAAACCGGCAAGTGATCTGACCGAAGGCAATATCGGGGTTGAATCCAATGGAACCGACACCCTGACCGTCAAGCTCGCCAAAGACGTGAACTTGGGTGAAAGCGGTAGTGTCACGGTTGGCGATACGGTCATTGACAGCAGTTCTGTCACGACGAAAACCGTCAATGCTACTGACGTGAAGGCGGCTACAGTTACTGCAACGACTGTCAGGGCAGACAGCTTCTATGCAGGAGATAACACCTTCAACAGTACTGGATTCCAGGCAGGTAATGTTACGGTGACAAAAGACGGGTTCAAGACGGGTAATGGCGGGCCTTCGATGACGGCTGATGGCATCGACGCCGGTGATCAGGTCATTTCCAACGTTAAAGATGGTAAGGTCGCGAAAGGCAGTAAGGAAGCCGTCACGGGCGGACAGCTCTATGACATCCAGCAGCAGAACAGTTCCCAGGATGACGCACTGAAAAAACTCGCCCACCGAGACGCCCAGTTGGAACGCAAGATCTACAGGGCAGGTGCGCACGCAGCCGCGATTGCCGCACTGCATCCTCTGGACTATGACGAAGACCATAAGTTCACGGCTTCTGCCGGTATCGGACAGTACCATGGCTCCAGTGCGATAGCGGTCGGTGCGTTCTACCGTCCGACAGAGAATTTGATGTTTTCCGTCGGGGCATCTTTGAATGAAAATGACTCGATGGTCAATGCAGGTATGTCTTACCGCTTCGGTACAGGGTCAGGCAACAAGACCTCGCCAAGCAACATCCACGAGATGAAACGGCAGATTTCGAATCTCTCTGAAGAAAACCGTCAGCTTTCGGCGCAATTAAACAGCTCTGAAGCGAAGCTCGCTTCCGCTGACTCGAAGATTGCGACTTCGGATGCCAAGATTGAACGGTTGGAAGTCGCCTTGTCTAAGGAAACCAAGCGCTCAGAAATGCTTGAAGAAAAGATCCGCCGCATTGAAAGGATGCTCAAACTCAAATAACCGCAGCCCTAGGCATTCATCAGGATTGATGTTAGGGGCAGAGTGTGCCCTAGCTATAAGCAACAATTGATCCATCAATTGCAAAAGAACAATAACTTTCACGTCAGCTGTAGTCGTCAAGCTTCATCCTGAAAGTATAATGAAAGAGTAAGGCGGCAATGCAACTAGCTCAAATAAATAAACCCATATCATTCCAGTCAGGAGGATCGCAATGCGGATAAGGCACATTTTCAGTATCTGTATGGTTGTATGTACCTTGCTTATAGGCAAGTTTTCCGTTGCCGGTGAACCGGGGGCGCAAGATGTCACCATCCAGCTGATCCGTAATGCAACTGTCAGGGTGAGTTACGGTAATGCAACGTTTCTGGTGGATCCAATGTTGGCAGAAACTGGTGCCTATCCAGGCTTTGACAACACTTATCGGAGTGAACTGAGAAATCCGCTTGTGCCATTGCCAATGCCAGCCAAGGAGGTTGTCCAGGGAATTGATGCTGTGATTGTCACCCACACCCATTTGGATCATTGGGATGATGCGGCACAACAGGCGATTCCCAAGGAGGTACCACTGATTGTGCAGGATTCGAAGGATGCCGCCTTAATCCGGTCGCAGGGCTTCAAGAATGTCCATATCCTTCAGGATAAGATGGTTGTCGAAGGTGTTACCCTGGAAAGGACGGAGTGTCAGCATGGTTCTGAAGCTATGTTTGCCGACAAGACCGTTGGTCCGTTGCTCGGCAGTGTGATGGGGATCGTTTTCAAGAAGGTCGGCATGAAAACCGTCTATATTGCAGCAGATACTGTATGGTTTCCTGGTGTTGAGCAGGCTATTGAGAAAAATGCCCCTGATGTCATCGTGCTGAATACCGGAGGGGCCGCATTGACCCATGAGCAGTTCAGGGACAATCCTTATATCATCATGGGAAAGGAAGACACCCTGCGCGCCTACCGGTTGGCTCCCAAGGCTGCCATTGTGTCAGTCCATATGGATGCCATCAACCATATGACTGTGGATAGGAAGGATCTGTCAGAGTATACATACAGGCAGGGAATACGGGATAGGGTGCTGATTCCTTTCGATGGTGAAACCCTGCATTTCAGCAAAGACACAGGTAAGCTGGGCGGCTCGTGACAAGATACTTTCCTAGGATGCCTGTTTAATAGTGTCCGTAACTTGCCTCGCGGTGTAAAGCATATATCCAAAGTTTTATAGCGTTATACCGCATCCTTTTCGGCAGTTTTCTACAAGTCTATACGATTGTTGCGCGACAGCTAAAAACTAACCCCCTTCTTGAAAACGTGAAAATTTGATGCACTTCAAAGCTTGAAAACGTGAAAAAACAGCACAGCAATTTCCTTGAAAACGTGAATGCCTTGCCTAAATGACGGACAGCGCTGGTTTTGCCGGCTTGTCGGATACCACACATAACAATAGGAGATGCCGGTCATCTGATGCCGCCCACACTCGTAAAATCGTATCAATTTTTCGGAGAAGGTACATGGTGGGCTCTTTGGGTGACTAACATACTGAAATATAACAAATTTTTAGGCGGATTTGCAAAAAAAAGGAGGGTTAAAACTATAAAATATTGCAAAAATCGGCATGTTGAAATGCTATTTTTTTGATAAAAACGGCATGTTGAAAAATTCCCGCGTCTTCCTGTCAGCAACCGTCTATTTGTACTGACGGCACATCGTCCTTCTTTGCGCCAAATCAGGCGCTTCGTTTTCTCCTGCCACTATCTCTAACCGCAATTTTGCGTCATGGTGTTGTCGTGGCGATAACCGGTCTTGCCGAGATTGCTGGACTGGCTTTGATGGGACATTCTTTTTGCGGCTCGGCAGTGCGTTCAAGCCGCTTTTAATTGAATAACGCTAATTGAATAACAGGGTAAGTAAGTTGGAGATTTTAGCGGGTTGATTGGACTCGCAGATGGCCTAGCGCAGAAAAGAAAGGGATTATATTGCCATCCATAGGGGAATAGCCACCTATTGCGCTTTTATTTATCCTCTTATCGAATAAAAATAAGACTTTTCGAGAATAAAAAGAAAGGAAGGCTCTGGTGCTGACAGCAGGATTCGAACCAGCGACCTCCGCCGTGTGAAGGCGGCACTCTAACCAACTGAGCTATGTCAGCATGAAGCAATAAGAAGGATTCTATCACTGCTAAGGGGGCTTTTAAAGAAGTGCTTCTGGAAAGAAAGGGGGCTACAGGCTCAATCTGGATAGATGGTGTAAATGTCCAGCAAACTGCCAACCCATTCCGTTCACATCCCTGAATCTGTCAACCAAAACGGAAACACCGCCAAAAAGTGTCAACCTCTTTCAGGTCGAAGTGGCACGACAGACAATAGCCACTTTGCCCTTTGGAAGTACATCGGATGTCTAAAAGATATTCTCAGTATATTAGAATGACATGAATATGCCATCAACCAAGAAACGGTCAGTTCTCACCTTGGTTGACAAGCTCAATCGCCATCGATGAGCCGGGTTCAGGCATATATTTGTCCTTTTCTGCAGAAAACCGGAACACATATTTCCCGGGCTTGACCTTTTCTTCTGGCGCTTTTGTGACTTCCACCTCAATCGGATAATAGCCTGAAGCGTCTGCCTTATCGGTTTTGACGGTAACTGTACGCTTCATCGTCGTTTTCTCTTCAGGCATGTCGTACAGGAAGAGGCTCGTTTCTGTCTGTAAAGAGAAGAGTGGTCGTACTGCACCTTGGCAAGGGGCATAAAAAGTGGTGTTGCGCCAATACTGTCCCTGCCTGCCTTCGTAGTCATTGAAGCGCCATGCCCAGTGTGCCGGGCCAATCTGCGTGAACATAAAATTTTCAGCTGGGGGCGCGCACCCGTCCATCCCCACAGGTTCATTTTTCTGTGTGGCAATGACCTTTACCGTGTCAGGTGCTTGTGACTCGTAGACAATCATGCCGAGACGCCCACCGGTGCTGAAAGCGTGGATATGTCCCTCATCTTCGATGGCGTCGCCCAATGCCAGCAGAAAGACGGTCTCTTTCCCGTCCGCATCTTTAGCCGAATGAACGGAAGTGACCTTCATACAGTAGGAATAATCGTCCTTTAGTACCCAGCACTTGTGCGCCGGATTGTAGGCACCATAGACCTCAGTCATTGCCTGGGCGATATTCCCTTTGGCAACGGCACTTTCACCAATAAAAAGTGTGCCCAACAAGGCGGGGAGGAGTAATTTCTTCATCGAAAGTTTAGACATCATCGTTTTCCAAGTGTCATCGTTTTCCTGTGCCGCCATATGCAACAGGTTCCATTTATATGATGTGTTAGAAGTGCAACCTAAAGAATAGATTCCCACTCTCAGCATAAGCAAGAATCGCAATTCAAGTATGACTTCGATACCCCTTTCTACATACAATTAGCATCAATCTATCGCTGTTTATTGGGGAAAACAAGCACTTCCATTTGCTTGCTAAAATGTCACAAACATAATTTCCCCATTGTTTCAGAAGGAGTTACCCGATGGAATTTGTCAGCCATACCCTCCGCCGCAAAGACCGGATCATGATTGATGCGGATGCATTGCGGTTGCTTCGCGAAGCAGAATTCGGTGTCCTGTCAATGGTGTCCGATAATGGTGCCTATGGCATACCGATTACCTATGCCTGGGATGGCAGTTCCACCCTATATTTCCATGGCGCACACGTGGGACGAAAGATTGACTGTTTGCAAAAGAACCCACATGTCTCTTTTTGCATTGTCGGCAAAACCCGTGTCTTGCGCAAAGAAGCGTCTGTAGCCTATGAGAGCCTGATTCTTGAAGGTACGGTTAAACTTAACTTATCCAATGAAGAAAAAAGGCATGGTTTAGGGCTTATCGTCAACCGGTTTTCTGACGGGAACCAACCTGGCGTTGGGCACATGGACGAACGGATGCTTGACCGGGTAAACGTATGGAAGATGGATGTCCTAACAATCAGTGGCAAACGCAGGCCAGACCCAGACGCATCATGAAAAACCGCCTTCAGGCGGCAGGGTTGCCTTCCATATACCATAGGGTCATGCCAACAATCTTGTAACGGTTATCCTCGCCAAAAGGGCAGTCTCCATCTTTTTCAGGTGTCGTCTTATGGCCTTTGTGGGCTGAAAACACACCATTTTGCCTTTAATATGCGAATTCGATAGTGTGGTTCTAGGATTTTCTGCCAGATGTCATTAAGATATTATTATGTAGACTCGTTTCATCCTATTGGTACGGCGGGTGGAACTGAGACCCACTGGAAACTTTCAATCGTAGGAACTGGACTTCGAAAGGAGTAGACAATGGCTGACACCAAACCGGCAACAATCGCAGAACTCGAGAAGTTGGCAAAGTCAGGCTCATCTGATGCACTTTATGAGTTGGGACTTGCCTATAAGAAAGGTGAGCAGGTAGCACAGGACACGGGCAAAGCCATCCAGTATTGGAAGCAGGCGGCGCACCTAAAGAATGCCCAATCCCTGGTGGAATTAGGTAAGCTCTTTTACGATGGGGAAGGGCACGGACAGGATTCCGACCTGGCATACAACTGTTTCAGCGATGCTGCCACGTTGGGTAATGTGGAAGCCATGTTCAATCTCGCCGAACTCTTTATGGATGGCTACCGTGAGACGACGAATGAGGATGAATCCGGCAAGTGGCTTTTAAAGGCGGCTGAAGGAGGCCATCCTGAGGCACCTTACTTCCTGGCACAGGGTTATCGGACCGGTCAGTGGGGCTTGCCGCTGGATGAAGCCAAAGCCCTCAAGTGGTCGAGAAAAGCACGCATCAAAGCGCATCTCGATACGATTGTCGAAAAGGCCATGATGTATGAAACCGACACCAGCAAGCACCGCCGCGAGGAGCGGGCAGCACGTTGGTGGCAGCTCGCTGCCGATTGTGGTGACCCACATGCCCAGTATATGTTGGGCAAAGCCTACTGGTTCGGTGAGGGGGTCGACAAGAACCCGAGCCTTGCCAAAGCCTATATGCTCGATGCCGCCAAGCAGGGCGACCCCGAAGCATTGAACGCTTACGGCTTTATCCTGATGGATGACTGCGATCCTGATGTCCAGCGCCAGGCCATCCCGTATTTTGAAGAAGCCGCCAAAAAAGGCTTTGTCGGGGCGCTCCTAAACTTAGGCGCACTCTACTACAACGGCAATGTCGTAAAGTCTGATGATGACAAGGCTTACAAGTATTTTGAAGAAGCCGCTGAAAAGGGCAATGACGATGAACGATTGATTGCCGATACTTTCATTGCCTTCAACCAGTTTGACGACAACCTGCCTGATGATTCGGAAGCAGAAGACAGGGCTTTCCTAAAGAACGAGGGCGAAAAGGAAGTCTTGGTCAAGATCCCATTCCTGCCGGATGTCTCCCAACTCTTTGCAGAACGCCATGGCCTGATGACGATTGGCGAGCGGGAAACGGAAGTCAGTGGCGAATATGCATTGGGCCTGGGTTATGAAATGGGTATCCAAGGGTTTGAGCGCAATGACGAAGAAGCGGCTTACTGGTATAAGAAAGCAGCTACAAAGCACGATGCCCATGCTCAGGCGGCTTTGGGGCGCTTTTATATGAAAGGACGCGGCGGGCTCAAAAAGAATGTAACCAAGGCGCTGCACCTGTATGCCGATGCCGTCCGGGGTGGGGATGAAAGTGCGATGATGCACTTGGCAGACCTTTTCAATGCCGGTAAGGTCCTCCCGCACAAGATGCGTTATGCATATACCCTTTATGATGCCGCCTTAAACAGTAAAGAAAGCGTACCGCAGGCCCAAGACAATATCGATGAGATGTTGATGGACCTCTCGAAAAAAGACCGCAAGAAATTCTTTGAAAAAGGTATCGTACCACTTGAAGATGTCCTGGTTGCAGTTGACAAGTACGCCGATGAAATCACCCTAAAGCCAAGCCGTAAGGCAGCAAAGAAACTGGCACAATAATATCCAAGTCCCCTGTAGGCGTCGTCCTCACAGGGGATTTTTCCAAGAAAACGGGAAAATGGTACCTGGTCCTGGCTGCGGCCGAAGCTTAAGGCAAAACACCTTGGAGGCATGATGGATAAAACGAAAGCCTTGATTGGATCCGCACTTATGGCAGCATCTGCAGCTGGCATCATTCCCGCATACAGTACGGAGCCGCAGCCCTGTGGCGGTCTTGAAGACTATTCCAACCAATCTGCGCCAAAGACCATCGCGTCAAAAGAGATTACCGCATTTGCCTATACCTTTGAACACATGGGAGCCGTCCCATCGCTCAAGTCCCGTGGTGACTATTATGCGACGGTTGCAAATGATGACCCGTATCAGGGCAGGTGTACCTTCAAGCTCACAAAGAACGGCCAGCAGGCGGATTTCCAAGTTTCCTGTTCAAATGAAATGCAGGGCAGGGATTTCGATGCCAAAGGGACAGTTGGCGTTGACGCATTGGATGAATTGCAGGCTATCATCGATAAGGAAAACGTTGCCCGGTTAAACGGCTTTTACAGGCGTAATTCCGCATTGGGCAATTCTTTCAGCCTGAAAATCAACTATGCCTCAGGCGAGATGATAACAGCAGGCGGCGAAGGGGGCATTTCCGTTGTCCCGGATGGCGGGTTACCGGAACAGTCATTCAAAGCCCTCTTCACGAAGCTCATTACCCAAACCGGTCAGCCCATTCCCAGCATCTACCCGCCAGCAGACACCATCGGCCATTTGGAACTGAAATTCGTCAACAACCACCCGGAAGCAGGTTTTCCGGCAGGGCTTTACCTGTTGCAGTACCTCCATTTTGAAAACGAGGAATATGCCTGCGTCTCAATAGTACCGGCAGACGGTGGTGAAAAGCGGATGATCAGCATGGACCTCACCAAGCAGGAAGTCAAAGCCTTACAGGACCTTATCATGAAGGAAAACCTGCTTCGCCTGTCTGGCTACACCGTCCGCAAACCGGAACTGGGCGACCAGGTATTCCGGGTGGAAATCGGTTTTGAAAACCGCCAAGCGATCCGCGCAGAAGCGCAAGGGGACGAAAGTGTCCTGCCATCAAAATACTGGACCAACGGCAAGCCCTTTGTCGAATTCTTCAGCCAAGCCGCCAAAAAGCACGGGAAAACCTTCCCTTGACAGATCAGCCGCATGACGGAGTAATGGAAAATAAAATGGACGAGCTGGTGTTTTGATCTGGTTTCATTTCATTATGATTAATTAATATGAACATATTCAGGTTTATTTTGATAAAAATCCTAAAGTCCTTTTTCATTGCCTTCTCTTTATCGGTCTTATTAGGAGCAGGTGCTGTGGCACATAATAACGGCCTCAAAATCACGCCTGGGGCTAAAAAATTGGATGCCTATTATCTGAAGCATAAACACCAGGTGGATGGATGCAGTGATTCTGATGAACCATGCAGCATGTGCGCTTACTACACCAAGCTCGTCAAGAGCAAAGAGGGTACTGAAGCCGATTTGAACAGTACGTTGTTTATCGACACGGGAACGGGATATCTAACAGCACCGATTAATGGTTATCTGACAGCACTCAAACTCATAAAGACTGATTTTACGAATCATGTCTACCAAAATGATAAATATCGGATAACCATAAAAAAGTTGGCAGACAATGACCGTAATAGCTTGGAATTGATCCTTGCAACCATTACCCGCGGCAAGCACAAGGTAAAGTTAAAACTTTACAGGTTGTGCGGGGGATAATGCGCTTGGCTTGCAAGGGCGTGTGATGGCTTTTGGCGCCAAAGCACTGAAGGCCAGGTATGATGGAACGCGTAAAACCCATACCCCAGGCGCACCAAGCCAGCATGGACGAAGGCTGAGAGTGCCTGTACACTGTCAGCCGAATGGCAGATAAAGGCGGTGCTGGTTTATCATGCCGCTAGAAAAAACAAAGGATCCGCAATGTTTAAACGACTCATTCTCTCATGTGCATTATTCGCATTTTGTTCTGCTTCCTTTGCGCAAGAAGTTGCCTGGAAAGAGTATGACTTGAAAGGCAAAAACCCGATAGGATTGAATGCCAAGGTCAAATACCCAGCTGACTTTGAGCAGAGTATATCGAATGATAAAGATACCGTATCGATTGATTTCCTAAAGTACTTTGATAATAAGGATGCGGCTTATGTTGGCCTTTTAGGAACAAAGGCAGAAATTGGGGATGACATCGACAAGGTAACAGAAGAAGACATGCAGCTTTTTGCCAAGGTATTTGCCGAGTCAGGTGGCTTTAAGGTGAGCGGCATGAAATATTTCAAATACAAAGGCTTGCCGGCGCTCATTTTTGATGCGGAACTCTCAGGCAACGTATCGGGCGACAAACGCTACTCCAAAGATACGCGTGTCATTGTCCTGACAAAAGAACATGCAATCAATTTATCTTGCGGCATTACCGGATTGGAGAAAGCCAAGAAAGTGACCGTCGATACGCATAAGCGGTTGAAAGATACCTTCTGTACACAATACTTCAATTCGTTGGAACTCAACTGACCTGAAAAAGGGAGTTTTCCAAACTCCCTTTTAGTGAATCACTCTTGGGGATGCGGCAGGGAAATCCGCCGTTTTTCCTAAGTTGTCCTGCCTTTTCCCGGCATTTTTTTAATAGGATAAGTTGTGCAAGTCACTCGGGTGTCATTGCTCAATTTAAGGTGATTTTCACCATTAAATGCAGAAATAATGCATTTTCAGGTGAAAATAATGCATATTTCCGGGCTGTTGATGCCGTTTTTTGTTACTGCCGAGTGGGTTCTTTCGTTTCGTATAACCGGTAGTGGCTCTTGGGTTTTCCGTCGATCAAGACGGTCAGGCTGCCGTTGGTACCTGGCTTTCTGTCATAACAGGTTGCACTGCTGCTGTAATCCCGGTTGATATGGATGGCGGTATGCTTGTCGACATCAAAAGAAAACTGGAGACTCAAGCAGCGGACGCCTTTAACAGGCAGGTAGTTCTCAGTATTGGCAGACCCATTGTTGACTTCGATGTCAGGTGCGCCTTGCCCCTCCTTTTTGGGATGGTTCCAAGCTTCATAGCTACAGTTGTCAGAAAAAACAGAGGAGTATTTGCCAAAGCACTGCACCCTGATCTGGTGTTTGCTGGTCTTGAAATGGTATGTGACGGTCTCTGACATGGCAGGGGCTGACAGGAGCGCAACAATGATGGCGGGGATAGCCAAGTGCTTTTGCATCAGGCTGTTTTTGAGGTTCCGTTTCATTGTGTATCCTTTACGTGACGGCTTGCTGTTGGTCAGATGACCGCTTAACTGTAGCACATTGTTTGGATGTCTTGCCAAGTTCTGCTATTGGAGTAATGGTTGCCAACCGTTTTCAGGAAAAATAAGGCAGGTGCTGGCTTATGGTGAGACCTGATGCTGTCTTAATATTCCCAAGATATCCTTAAGTGTACTAGTTCAGATTTCATCTGACAGTTAGGACTTGCGATAAGTGGGTTTTTCCAGTTTGATAGAGGTGTGAATCTTTATCAATAAGGC
>JAEEGI010006928.1_pt1 | contig 25508 bp, 20 predicted proteins | sample 8958751 | NCBI WGS metagenome assembly JAEEGI01 (sample SAMN16246545, study PRJNA631951) | gut metagenome | biome: gut microbiome; feature: rumen; material: KS-attached | host: Bos | place: Iran: Karaj | collected 2018-10
GTCCCGCGAGTGCCGGCACTGCACATGCATCCATTCATGCGTAAATATAGCAGGGTTCTCCAGCAAGTCTTTTCTGCCCATGACAATGGTCTGTCCCCAACTGAACGAAGAAATATCCTCCTCCAGGATAATCAAGCGACATCCTTCGCGGTTCGTCTTTTCCCCTTTCCGAATCAGACGACCCATCTTCCAGGCCGATATGCCATATAGCGTCAGTGTTACTAGGGCTCCCGTGATATAAACCCCAAGTAAGATTTCATGCCACGGGAAAGCGAATGGTGCAGCAACTCCTTCTGATTCGGCGCCGACGGCCACCATCGTCAATTCTGCTGCAGTACTGGCCACCCTAACGCTTCTGAGCCGGATAAACGGTAGCAAAAGACACAAATAAGACCCGGAGAGCAGAAGTGTGCGGTTAAGCCGGAAGAAAGTGGTACGCCGCATCACCATTAGGTAAAAGGCGTAGAACAGGCTCAGATAGAGACCTGCACGTGCGATATAGATAAGGAACGGGCTCATTTCTGGTTGTCTTCTATTTGGGCGATGAGGTCTTTCAGTTGCTGCAGGTCCATCTTGTCCTCCTCCACGAACTGGGAAACCAGGCTCAGATAGGAGTTATCATAGTAGCGAGCTACTACCTCAGAGACCGTTTCCCCGTGGTATTGCCGCTCACTGATCTTTACCTTGTAACGGAAAGAGTTAGCCATAGGCTCCCTTTCCACAAAGCCCTTTTCCTCAAGAAACTTTACCAGAGTGGCTACAGTATTATAATGCGGCTTCGGCTCCGGTAAATACTTGATTAAATCCCTGATAAACAAGGGCTCATGAGCCCAGAAGATGTTCATGAGCTGCTCTTCTTTTGCAGTTAGTCTCTGTTTCATCGATGGTTGATTATTGTGTATTACGATGCAAAGATAGTGATAATTCTCAATTCTCCTAATCTTTTTAGTAGTTTTCCGTAATTCTTTCGGATAGGTTTCGTGTTGGATAGATTCGAGACAACCTGCCCGTCCACGACGATAGCCCGCCAGACGCCCTCCGTGCCATCGAATGGAACCTGGGCTACCGCGGCATCAACTTCCCCTCCCACTTCATCCGCCTGATGCAGGGTATCTTCCCTTACCGCTGGTTCAACTTCGTGTTCGGAGACCTCTGCGGCCTCTACACCGTCATGAATCACTTCACGGGCCGAAAATAACAAACCGGCGTGAGATGTAACTCTCACTGTAACTGACACTTACACAATTCCTCCTCCGTAAAATGCGGAGGAGGAATTTCGTAAAACGTTGAACGCTAATTAGTTCTGAATCACGCAGGTGGAAGAGGTTACTTGCCGTTCTTTAGTTCCGGCTCGGCTATGCCAACAGGAACTAGGTAATTAATCTGGTTCCTTTCCTCTACCGTGAGTTCGCTCATGGGCTTGCCGTAAACTTCCTGGGCTTTTTCGTTGCGGACTTCTGAGTAAACCCTCCTCAGAAGCTCCTGCATGCGTACGTAGGCGCCATAGCTAGTTCCGCGATCGGCCTGCAGGGAGAAGCGGGTGTCCCTGCCATGCTGCTTGAGGAAGCCCTTGGCCATCTGGACCATTTCCTCTTCGTCCTGGGTGGCCTTGTTGCCAAAGAAGACCTTATCGGCCGAATTGATGCGGACGATAAAAAGGTTCTCGCGGTTCACATCCTTGGAGACCTTGGCCTTTACTTGGCTGACCGGAATAAGCATGGGAGGCAAGTAACGGGTTACGCCGTCCTGGGTGGATTCGGATACGTAACGGATCCTTAAGGATTCCAGCTTGCGGAGTTCCGTTTTTACGTCATCGACCGCTCCCACGGGGACTTTGTCAGCGGCCGTGATCTGTACAATGGTCTGGGGTTCGCCGGCCTTGTGGGCAGGGACGATGTCCTTGATCTGTTCCTTGGTGTATACCTTTCCGCCGTTTTCCACTTTGCCGTCGGGGAGGATTTTCAGATTGATCGTGGAGGACTGGGCCGTCTGGTTAGGAACGCGGATCATGAAGGATACGGGCTGGAAGAGCACGGTGGACACCGGTTTTCCGTCCTTCATGGCCGGCGTCCAGGCGGGAGATTTCTTAATGAGATCTACCACCAGCTTGTCCAGTTGCTCGCAGAGGCTGTTCATGATTTCAACGCTGCCCACCTTGCCGTCTTCTCCCACTACGAACATGGCTACCAGGGTGCCGTCGTAGAGGCAGTCGGTGGGATAGGCCAGGTGGCCCGTGAGCCACTGGGCAAAGTTTTCGCTGCACACGGGGGCCGTGTCAAAATTCTTGCCGGCGGAGAGCTGGATGTCTCCCACCTTGTTCACGTGGATCACATCCTCCGCCTTGACCGATGCAGGGGCATACTTCACAACAGTCACTTTGTTAAGAACGTACTCGAATTTTTCCTCGGCCGGAATATTTTCACTATCTTTGTCCGCAGGGACATAGACGGTCCTTGCCTGCAGGCCAAGGCCCAGGCACACGAGCGGGAGCAGGTAAAGCACCCGCAGCCCCCTCACAAGGGGCGATTTGGATTTTGACATCATAGTAATACGATTTTTAAGGATACTGTGATTAAAGCTGTTAGCCACTGAGTAGCCGCTCTTGCTAACAGCTTTTCTTATTAGCAGATACTGATATTCCTTGATGTTGGTGCCTGCGCGGAGTACGGCGTCATCGGCCTCATACTCGTGCAGTTCCTGGAGGTCTGCGCGAAGCATCCAGATGGCCGGATTGAACCATTGGAAGGCTGAAAGAAGATCCACCGCCACCAGCTCTACCGAGTGCCCGTAGGCAATATGCGCCTTCTCGTGGGCAACGATGGATTCGTGCGGGCCTTCCCAGTCCTGACGCGACAGCACAATGTACTTCATCCAGCTGAAGGGATCGATGTCCCGGTCGGTCACGATGATGCGGCAGCCGTCTTCCTCGCTCACTACCTCTCCCTGCGCCACAATCTTCAAGATGGACAGGATGGAGACGATCACCCTTATAATTATAAAGGCAACGCCTGCCCAGAAGAGGACGGTGAGCGCCTGTGGCCACCAGGGGGCCGATGCTTCCACGGCCGGGCCCAGTTCCAGGGTGACGGGTTCTTCGGCCTCCTTGAAGGCGCTCTCTACGGCCTGCACCAGTTCCAAGGGTTTATGGATGGTGACAATGCAGAACGGCAGCAGGAAGGCCAGCACGGCCGTACTCACCAGCACGATGCGGTTGAACCGGTGGAAAGTCTCCTTCCGGAGCATAAGCCGGTAGAACATATAGAAAAGGACCAGCGCAATGGCCACTTTCACCTCGTATATAAGGAATGCAGGCATGTTATTTCTCTTTTTCTACCAGTTCAATGAGTCCCTTGAGTTCTTCCACGCTAATCTTCTCCTCCTTCACCAGGGCCGATACGGCACTCAGGTATGAATTGTCGAAATACTTGTCGATGAGGCCGATGAGCGAGCGCTGCTTGTACTCCTCTTTCGTGACCTTGGCGAAATACTGGTAAGTGGGGCCGTAGGACTTATGGTCGATGAAACCTTCCTCCTGGAGCGTCCGCACCTGCGTGCTCAGCGTGGAGAAATGCGGTCTGGGTTCTGGGTACAATTCCCGTAACTCCCTCACAAACAGGGGACCTTTCTCCCAGAAGTGCTCCATGATAATCTCTTCTTTCTTGGTCAGTCGTTTCATAAGTGCAGTGATTTTTCTGCAAATATAACTAAACTTTTTAACTACGCAACTATTTTCTTTTAGTTTTCTATTTATTTTTTGTAAATCGCCCTATCTTCCATCGCTGTATTTGGGCCGATACCGATGATCCGGGCCGATGGCATTGGCAGACTCACAGCCGCCACCCGCCACATAGGTGTGTCTTGCGACGTGCGAAAAGATAGGCTTATCTATGATAGGGAGTTCCCTGGGCCAACACACATCACGCCAGGCCACGAAAACACGTAAAACCGTGGCCGCAGATGACAAGGCGGTCACGCCAGGCCACAAAAATGCGTAAAACCGTGGCCGGAGATGACCAGGGGGTGGGGCATACGTCCCCCAAAAAGCAAAAAACCATCGCTGAATCAGCGACGGGTATATCTCGAGGTTGTGTGCAGGGTACGTACTATTCTGCACGCATATGTTTTGTTGGTGTGGTAGCGGGAGTGGGTCACGATCCCACGACCTCCGGATTATATCCTTTCGGATGCAAATAGCCTATTTTTGCAAAAATTACATTCGTTGTGATGTAATATGAGAATTATTTCTTATATTTGCATCCGAACGAATGTAATTATGAATAGTAACCTCATATCTTCCACTTTAAAATCCCTGCGGAAAGAGCACGGTCTCACGCAGGTGGATCTGGCGATGAAATCCGGCGTAGGCCTGAATTTCGTGCGCGAATTGGAACAAGGCAAGGCCACCGTCCGTATGGACAAGGTTGCCCAAGTGTTCAACCTGTTTGGATATGAACTGATTCCTCAAAAGAAGGTAAGATGAGTAAAGCATTGATTCAATATAAAGGGATAAACGCCGGCATCTTGAAAGAAACAGATGAGGGATATGAGTTCTCATATAACGAAGAGTATCTTGCCGATGCTGCATCCGCGCCCGTCAGCCTGACTCTACCGTTGACCGGCAAGCTATATCAGTCTACGGTTCTTTTCCCGTTCTTTGACGGCCTCATTCCCGAAGGATGGCTTCTGGATGTAGCACTGCGCAATACGGATATAAGCGAGCTGGACAGATTTGCCCTGCTTCTTCTATGTTGCAAGGACTGTATCGGCGCAGTAAGTGTAATTCCCATAAAAGAGGAAGGCGATGAGTAAGTGTTTGTATTGCTATAAGGAACTCGGCCCCGGAGAGGTCGACTTCCACAAATCCTGCTGCCGGAAGTTCTTCGGAACTGCCACGGCTCCTTCGCTTGATTATACGCGTGCGCAGATGGATGAATTGGCGGCCCAAGTCATCCGGTCGCAGACCACTTTGACCGGCGTCCAGCCCAAACTGTCCTTGAATCTGGATAAGCACAAGGACTCCCAGAAACTGACCATCGTCGGCCTTTGGGGGGATTATATCTTCAAGCCGCAGACGGAACGCTTTGCGATGCTGCCAGAGAATGAAGACTTGACTATGCATCTGGCCGAAATCGCAAAAATCAAGATTGTCCCGCACACGCTCATCCGCATGAAAGACGGCAGCATCGGCTATCTGACCAAGCGGATTGACCGCAAGGCCGATGGTGAGAAGATTGCGATGGAAGATATGTGCCAGCTAACCGAGCGCCAGACCGAGCATAAGTATCGCAGTTCCTACGAGCAGATAGGGAAAGCCATCCGCAAGTACTCGACCAATGCCCAGTTGGATATGGTCGATTTTCTGGAGCTGGTGTATTTCTCCTGGCTTACAGGGAATAACGATATGCATCTTAAGAACTTCTCTCTGTATTCTCCCGCAGGAGAACCTGTCCTTACTCCTGCCTACGACCTGTTAAATGCCGTCATAAGCAATCCGGCCGATGACGAAGAATTAGCCCTCAATCTCAACGGGAAGAAGAAGCGGATGAAGGATGCCGACTTCAGGACCGCATTCCGCACATGCGGCGTATCGGAAATCGTTTTTGACCGTGTCAAGAAAAAATACAAGGATTTGCTGCCCAAATTCGAAGAAGAGATTCAGCGCTCCTTCCTTTCAGACGAACTCAAGACATTCTATATTGATCTTCTTCACCGAAGACTTATGGTATAAAAAACAAAAAACCATCGCTGAATCAGCGACGGGTATATCTCGAGGTTGTGTGCAGGGTACGTACTATTCTGCACGCATATGTTTTGTTGGTGTGGTAGCGGGAGTGGGTCACGATCCCACGACCTCCGGATTATGAATCCGACGCTCTAACCAGCTGAGCTACCCCGCCAAACTTGTTGAGATAGAAGGACTCGAACCCTCACTGACAGAGCCAGAATCTGTAGTGCTACCATTACACCATATCTCAATGTGCCCCGATTTGGGACTGCAAATGTACTACTTTTTTTGTTAACAGCAAGTTTTTTTTGAACTTTTGTGCGGAATTAGCAGTATTTTTGCATATTGGAGCAATTTGAAAATGAAAAGAGTCTTTATCACGATACTTCTGGCGGCGGCGGCCCTGGGCGCAAATGCGCAGGGCGTCCTGCAGCAGAAAGTGGAAAACATAGTCAAAGGCAGTTCCGTCCTGAGGGGGGCCGGAGTTGCGGTTTCCGTTGTGGACGGCAAGGGCAAGGCCCTGGTGCGTTACAACGACGCCCAGCGCCTTGTCCCCGCCTCCAACATGAAGCTCATAACAACCGGAGCGGCACTGCATTCCCTGGGCGCAGACTACACGTTCAAAACCGCCATCGGCTATACCGGAACCATCCATGACGGAACCCTGAAGGGCGATGTGTACATCATGGGCGGAGGAGACCCCACCCTTGGAGCCCCGGAAAAGGACTATGGCCGCCTGCCGTTCAGCCAGTGGCAGGGGATACTCCTGAAAGCCGGAATAAAGAACATCGACGGCCGCATTATTGGCGATTCCCGCCTCTGGGAGGGCTATCTGGAATTTGGAGACTGGACCTATGAGGACGTAGGAACCTACTACGGCACCGGCTCATCTGCGCTGTGTTTTTACAAGAACGCCATAGACCTGCAGGTTGCCGCGACGGAGGTTGGAGAGCCGGTCAAAGCCGTCCAGACATATCCAGAAACACCCTGGATGCACGATGCCAACACAGCATTCACCGGCCCGGCAGGCACCGGCAACAGCCTTTATCTTTACACCACGGACCTTGCCCCGTACGCGGAGCTCCGCGGAACTTTTGCCGTTGACCGCGCCCCCAAGACGGAGCATTTTGCCAACAAGTTCGGCGCCCTCACTTGTGCCTTCTATTTCTGCCGCCATCTCCAGTCGCAGGGCGTGACAGTAACCGGCGGGGCTGCCGATATAGACCGCGCAGGGCGCATCAGGAACATGGATTTCGTCCCAGGCGAACAGGCGGGGCAGCCGGAGGTTATAGGCCATACGGAGTCCGCGCCGCTAAGGAGCATCGTCCGCAAGACCAACCTTGACAGCGATAATTTTTATGCGGAGGCAATGTACCGCACCATGGCGGAGGAGACATCGGGCATAGCCGTGTACGACAGCGCCCGGGTGGCGGAAAGCGCCGTCCTTCGGGGGCTTGGCCTGGATCCGGGCCTGGTGAGCATAGTGGACGGCAGCGGGCTTTCCCGCCGGAACGGCCTGTCGGCAGGTTTCCTCACCAGGTACCTTCACGCCATGACGGCCAGCCCCGCTTTCCCGGCGTTCCTGGAATCCCTTCCCATGCCGGGAGAAGGCACCCTGGAGGTACTTTTCAGGGACAAGCCACAGATGAAGGGCTATCGTCTCAAGAGCGGCTCCATGGAAGGAGTTTTGTGTTATTCCGGCTATATTCTGGACGATGGCGGCACGCCGCTTGCATCGGTAAGCGTCCTGGTTAACGGCGCCACGGCCAAGACGGCGCAGGTGCGGAAGGCAATTGAGGCAATACTCGGAGAAATTTTACTATATTTGCAGACTATATGAAAAAATTCTTTTTCATACTGATGCTTCTGGCGGGCGTCGCTTCATGCAAACTGGTGGAGGGGCTGTCGGATACGGCGGCCGAACTCTCCAGGGGAGAAGTGGTTGCCCGCGTGGGAAGTCATCGCCTGCATAAGACGGAACTCCAGAAGTTCATTCCCGCCGGAGTGTCCCCGGAAGACAGCGCCGGCCTGGCCCAGGGCTACATCAAGGCATGGGCAGAGGAGCTCCTGATGCTGGAAATGGCCCAGACCCAGCTTTCCAAGCAGCAGAAGGATGTATCGGCAGAACTGGAAGAGTACCGCCGCTCCCTCCTCAAATACAGGTACGAGCAGCTCTACATAAACCAGCGCCTGGATACCCTGGTCACGGACGAGGAACTGTCCGAGTATTACAAGGCCAATCCTGACAAGTTCAAGCTGGACAGGCCCGTCCTCAAATCCCGGTACCTCATTATCCCCGCAGACTCCCGCATGCTCAAGACCCTCCGCTCAAAAATGTCATCGGAGGACGATACCGCCGCCCTGGAGGCGGACAGCCTTGCCTTCACGGTGGCCATCAAGTACGTGGATTCGTCGGACAGCTGGATGGATGCAATCACCCTGGCCCAGGAGCTGGGAACGGACTGGCGGTCCCTGATATCGTCCATAAAGAACTCTTTCTCCGAGTTCACCGATGACGCCGGAAACCTCCACCTGGCATACATCGTCGAGATGGTTCCCGCCGGAAAACCCGCCCCTGAGGAGTACTGCAGGGAGAGAATAAAGGACATTATACTGAGTACAAGAAAGCACGCTCTTGAAACGTCCCTGGAGAAGAACCTCCTGGAAGACGCCATCGAGAGCAAAAAATTCGTGATATACTGATATGAAGAGAATCCTGGTACTGGCCGCCCTTGGCCTTGCCTGCCTTCCTGTGGCGGCGCAGAAATACAGCGGCATCGTAGACAAGACCGTCGCCACGGTGGGCGGCGAAACCATACTCCTTTCAAACATAGAGGAAGAAGTGAAACAGCGCCGTGCCGGCGGCCTCACAAGCGACCGCGACGCCCGGTGCGAGATCCTGGAAGCCATGATGGAGTCCAAGATATTCCTCATGCAGGCCCGCCTGGACTCGCTCACCATAAACAACGACATGGTGGAAGGCAACCTGTCCCAGCGTATGGACTGGTTCCGTACACAGCTTGGCGGTGACGAGGAAGTGGAGAAGTATTTCGGCAAACCGCTTTACAAGCTGCGCCAGGAATGGAAAAGGCTCCTTGAGGAGCAGAGTCTCACCGAACAGGAGCGCTACCAGGTGGCGAGCAAGATTCCGGACGTAACCCCGTACGACGTCAAGCAGTACATAGACACCACCGCAAAGGAAGACCTCCCCGTTGTTCCCCAGAAATATCAGCTGAGCCAGGTGTGCATATACCCTGACCGCGAGGCCGCCGCGGTTGCCGTGAAGGACAAGCTCCTTTCCCTCCGCGAGCGCATCATGAACGGCGAGAAGTTCTCCACCCTTGCCCGCATCTACTCCGAAGACCCCGGCAGCGCACGCCGCGGCGGAGAGCTTGGCATGGCCTCCAAGTCCATCTTCTGGCCCGCCTTCTCCGATGCCGCCATGGCCCTCAGGCCCGGTTCCATCTCCCAGATTGTTGAAACCCCCGACGGCTTCCACATCATTGAGGTGCTGGAGAAAAAGGGAGACATGTTCAACGCCCGCCACATCCTCATCAAGCCCCAGTACACTGCCGATGACCGCGAGAAGGCCTTTTCCCGCCTGGACAGCCTCAGAAACAAGATCGTAGAGGGCGAGCTTCCCTTCGAGATGGCGGCGCGCTTCTACTCTGAAGACCTTCCCACCCGCACCAACGGCGGCCAGATGGCAGACCCGGCAACCGGATCGTCCTACTTTGACATAGACCAGATGAAACCGGCCGACTACGCCGCCATCAAGGACCTCAAGGAAGGCGAGATATCGGCCCCCGTGGAATCCCTTGACAACGAGGGCTACCAGCAGGGCCGCAGCGGCAACCTGGTCTACAAGATTATCCGCGTGGACAAGATTATCCCCGCCCACACCGCCACCTTCGAGAAAGACTATACCCAGATCCTGGAACAGGTGGAGCAGGGAAAACAGATGGAAGCGGTGAACGCCTTCCTGGACCAGAAGATAAAGGATACATACATCGTCATCGACCCCATGTTCAAGGAGTGCGAGTTCGCACGCGATGCCTGGAACAAGAGAAAGTAAGTGCGGAAAGCATTTCATATAGTTGCACTTCTTTTAGTCCTGGCCTTTTCCGCAAAGGCGCAGGAAGATGACAAGGTACGCCTTATAAGCGCCCAGAGCGCCCAGCTCATAGACAAGGACGGTGTCAGCTGGCGAAAGGTTGTGGGCCCGGCCAAATTCTTCCACAACAACACATACCTCATCTGCGATACGGCCCTCTGGAATGTCAACACCAACATCATAGACGCCATAGGGCATGTCCGTATTATCCAGGACCGTACAAAGCTCACCAGCGCCACCCTCCAGTACGTGGTGGACGACAACATGGCCAAGTTCCGCGGAGACCTTGTCCAGCTTGAAGACCAGGACAAGAATACGCTCCGCACACGTTACCTGGACTATAACACCAAGGATTCCGTGGCCATTTTCCAGGGCGGAGCCGCCATGCGGGACAAAGACGGACAGGTGATTGAAAGCCAGTACGGTACGTACGATTCAAAGGCCAAGCTCTTTGTGTTCAACGAGAGCGTGAACATGTACCTGGACACCACTTTTGTCAAGACCTCCCGCCTGGAATACCGGAGCGACCTCTCAACGGCCTACTTCGGCTACGGCACGGACATGTGGCAGGACGACAAAATGCTCAGTGCCGACGATGGCTGGTACAACCGCAACCAGGAGCTCTTTTTCTTCCGCCGCAAGGTGCACATCCTCTCGGAGACCCAGGAAGCGTGGGCGGACACCATGTACTACTACCGCAACCTCAACAACGTTGACATGCGCGGCAAGGTGGAACTCATGGACACCACCCGCAACGCCTATGCCCTGGCCGGGCGGTTCCAGTATACCGATTCCCTCAGCGAGGTGGTCATGACCCGCGAGCCCGCCGTCATGACCATCACGGAAGAAAACGGCGTCAGGGACTCCCTGTACATAGGTGCCGATATCCTCCGCTCCCGGAACATCAAGATGTGCGATATCCCCGAGGGCACGGTGAAGTCATCGGAAAAACGTCTTTCCGACATAGGCGGAGACCCCGTCATGGAATACCGTAAAAAAGCCGCTGAAGCTGCCGCAAAAGCCGCCGAGGAAGCCGCCAAGAACGACCCTAACCGACCTCCGGTCCCTGCCATAAAAGACAAGGGTGATGCCAAGAAGGACGCACCTGCGCCTCCTCCTTCTAATCCGGCCGATACCGTAGCCACAGCCCAACAGGACAGCGTTTTGGTAGCACCGGCAGACTCGTTGTCGCTGGCGTCGCCAGTGGATTCGCTTGGTGTCGCCGCTCCGGCGCCGGAAGTCTCGGAGGAAAAGCCGGAAGCAGAACCGGAGGTTGTGGAAGAACCTAAGGATACCACCAAGATTGCTTTCCTGTGGGGGTCGAAGAGGGTCCGTCTGTTCCGCAAGGACATGCAGATGGTAAGCGATTCCCTGGCCTACACGGACCTGGATTCCCTGGTGCGCCTGTACAAGGATCCCATCTTCTACAACGAGGGCAACAAGCAGTATGCTGCAGACAGCATATTTCTCTCTATCCGCAACAAGACGGTAGAGAAGGCAAACCTCCTGTCCAACGCCTTCATAACCATAGAGCAGGATCCAAGCAGTTACGACCAGATCCGTGGCGCGGAAATGGTTGCCTACTTCGATTCCACATCGGCCCTTACGCGGTTCGATGCCCTGGGCGGCGCCGCATCTATATTCTACCTTGTGGAGCAGAATGCGCTTGCAACGGTGAACAAGGTGGAATCCAAGATGATATACGCCACGTTCAAGGACGGGGACATAGAGCGGATGTACTACTATGACAACCCCAGGAACGACGGCTACCCTACCGTGCAGCTCCCGCAGGACGAGCGCCAGCTCAAGGGCTTCCGCTGGGAGCCGGAAAAACGTCCGGCCTCACCCCTTGACGTCACCACCCTTACACCCCGTAAGAGCCAGCGTACATCCTACCTTGCAAGGCCGCACACCCGGTTCACCCAGACCGATATATACTTCCCCGGGCATATAAAGAAACTGTACCGTGACATAGCCCTGAGGGATTCCCTGAAGGTTGTCCGTGCCAGGGAAGAGCAGAGACGTAGGGATTCCGTTGCGCTGGCAGAGGCCGACAGCACGTCCCTTGCGGCACTTGACACACTTGCGGCAGCGGCGGATACAACCGCGGCGCTGCCGGACAGCACCATGGCGGCAATGCCGTCAGACTCCACTGCGGTTGCTCCTGCAAAGGACACTACGGCGGTAAGCACGCAGCCCCAGGTGCCGGACAAGAAGGCCCTGAGGGAGGCGGAACGGAAGCGCCGGGAGCAGGAGAAAGCTGCAAAGAAGGCAGAGCGCCAGGCCGCCCGTGAGGCCCGATGGGCAGAGGAAGACCGCATCTATGAACAGAAGCAGGCCGCAAAGGCTGCAAAGAAGCTGGAGAAGGAACGTGCCAAGAAACTGAAGGCGCTGCGCAGGCTGGAGAAGAAGGCCCAGAAGGAGCGCAGGCAGCTTGAAAAGTACATCCAGAGAGAACGAAACAAATCACATAAGAAATGAAAAAGACTGTACTAGTATCCGGTGGCGCCGGTTTTATTGGCAGCCATGTAACCGTAGAGCTCATTGAGGCCGGCTACGACGTTGTTGTGGCAGACAATTTCTCCAACTGCGACCGCACCTGCTACGAGGGCGTGAAGAAAATCACCGGCCGTGAGGACCTCCCTCTGGTGGTGATGGATTTCTGCGACAAGAAGGCCGTCCAGGACCTCTTTGCGAAGTACCACATTGATGCGGTTATCCATTTTGCCGCATACAAGGCTGTGGGAGAGTCCGTTGACAAGCCGCTGATGTACTACAAGAACAATCTGGTAAGCTTCATGAACGTGCTTGAGACCGCCCAGGAGATTGGCGGATGCAATGTGCTGTTCTCATCGTCGGCAACGGTTTATGGTGAACCGGATGCCGTTCCTGTCACGGAGAATACTCCCCGCAAACCGGCCACTTCCCCTTATGGCAACACCAAGACCATGTGCGAGGACATCCTCAGGGACACCGTAAAAGCCAACGGAGGCAAGATCAAGGGCATTCTGCTGCGCTACTTCAACCCCATCGGAGCACATCCCAGCGCCCTCATCGGCGAACTTCCCCGCGGAGTTCCCAACAACCTGGTTCCGTTCATCACCCAGACCGCAGTGGGAAAGCGTGAGGTCCTGAGCATATTCGGTGACGACTATCCTACCCCGGACGGCACCTGCCAGAGAGACTTCATCGACATAGTGGACCTTGCCCGCGCACACGTCTTTGCCGTAACGCGCATGATAGAGGGCAAGATGAAGGAAGACTGCGAGGTGTTCAACGTGGGCACCGGCCGTCCCCTGAGCGTGATGGAGCTGGTAAACGCCTTCGAGAAAGTGAACGGCGTAAAGGTCAACTACCGCATAGCTCCCCGCCGCCCCGGAGACATCACCGCCATCTGGGCCGATCCCACCAAAGCCAACACGGAAATGGGTTGGAAAGCCACCCGCACCATTGAGGAGACCCTCAAGGCCGCCTGGGCCTGGGAGTGCCACCTGGCCGGGAAATAGTTTTAAGGCTTTGTTTTTGATAAAGGTTGGCTTTTACACGGCCAACCTTTATCAGTATTATTGCCTCTCATAGCACTTCATTTGATTTCCCTTGATAAAGGCTGGCAGCGTGTAATCCAACCTTTATCAAGGGTCGGGAATTATCATCCTGAATTATTGTTTATTTTTTAAACTTAACTATATTTGTAAAAGTTTATGAAATAAACCAAAACAATACTCATATGAAGATTCTCCGTTATTTGATTCCCGTCCTGGCCATCGGCGCCGGATTGTTCGTGTCCTGCGAAAAGGAAAACTATCTTGAGAACACTTTGGCCATGCTTACCGTGAACCCGGCTTCCCAGAAGATTTCAGAGAGCGGCACGGCCTCATTTACATTCAGTGCGAACCTTTCTAACCCTGGCTGGGAAAGCTACACCGCGGACTACAAAACCATTAAAGTGAATATCACGTTCTCCGCTACCGGTGGCAGCGTGAGCCCGTCATCGGCAGTAACAGACAGCGAGGGGAAAATCACGGTGACATTCACTGCAACTGACCCCAAGAACTTCACGGGCGGCACGGTCAAGGGAACAGTCGTCTCTGTCCAGGACGGAAGCAATGATCCAGTGTCAATATCCTCTTCTTCCGCCACCGCAGAAGTCCTGCCTTTGGACGGAGGCACTCCGGGCGGCAATGATGCGCCGATCAAAAAGGCAGAATCGTTGAAAGAGAATACCTATTCCATCCAGAAGGCTGGCGGAGAAACCAGTGTCTACTCTCTTCCTCAGGAATATTCCTCCTGGTATGTGGGCACAAGTTATATGAGTCCTGGGCATCAGGCAATCCATGTGGAGCTTATGGATGAAGACAGCGAGCAAATGACCATGGGCTGGGTCAATGCGGAACTTCCTCAGGAGATTGCCAATAAGCTTACAACAATCAATCAGGAGTTCTGTCAGAAATATCCCTGGGCGGCAGCAAAGCTGGGGACAATGCGTTTAGGAGATATGATAGACGCACATATGGGGCAGGGTGGAAATGTGAAACTGGATGGCAGCAGCCAGATCTGGCTCAAGGAAAAGAGCGGCACCAAGGCTTATTCCGGGCAGTACCAGTTCCTGTTTGTTCTTGTCTTTGAAAACCAGGAATGGGACCCCGAGAACGAGGTTTATCTCCCGGGCGGTGATGAATACACGATCTGCGGCAATGCAATAGTGGATGAAATGGTTGCAGACCTGTCGTACTTCAGCCTGAATTACGAGAGCAGTTGGGTTACCCCCGGCCAGTCCATTACCCTTAGCGCCTATTGGACCCCAGGCGCTTCCTTTGACTGGAGCAAGGTGAAACTTGACGGCCAGTCTTGCGGCGGGGCTTCGGGTGAATGGTTCAGCTGGGACTCTTCAACGCAGAAGCTCACCGCCAAGAAATCGGCAGACAATGATCAGGTTACGCTGTCCTTCAGTTACTCCGGCACGGAGATGAAGGATAATATTACCCTCTACAACGGCCCCGGGTACTCTTCATTCTCTCTTTCGATGCAAAACAGTTCCGCAGATTTTATCCTGGTGGAGAATGATCCCGCTTACGGATGGGGCAGCGACACCATCTGGCTTACGGTAGATGAATGGAAACCTGAGGAATCATCTTTCACCGGTTACGGCATAGAGATTGACCCCGCTACTGAGAACTATAACAAGTTGTATTACAATCCTTACGGCAAATATGTCGACTTCAAGAAGGGCATCCCGGAAGGAACGTTTGACCTGATCTTCCGCAGCGTGACCGACCACAAAGTCAAGTTCACCATCCCCGTAAAGGTAGTTCATCATAAGGCCACCTCCTTCCAGATCACCTATAAGCATAGCAACGGCGCTTTTGAACCCTGGACCAGCGGCGGAGAAAACGGCGTGTGCAATTATCCCATGGGTATGGAAGTGGGCGTGATTACGGAGCCGGAAGACGCCTACTGGAACTGGGCCGATGTAGAACTGGCCTACGATTACGACGGATTCTCCTTCTCTGGCCACGGCGGCAAGGAGGATCACCCGAAGCTTCAGCGCACCAAGAGCAATCCTGGCGGCGATACGTCCTACGGCACCCAGATTATCTTCCGACTGAAGTGGGATAACAGAAAAAAATCGACCATCTACGTAGACCACAACTAACGTCATTCCCGGCTTGTCCGGAAATCTAAAAACCACTATCTTTGCCCCTTGTATGGAAGAAAACTTTGACGCCCTTGAAGTGATTGCCCGTACCAGGGGCAAAGTTATAATGGACGAGGTCCCCACAGGGGAAAATATTTTCCTGTTGTGGGGAATCCTCACAGCCATGTTTTTTTTGCTTCAATTTGCGCTGTGGATGGTTTTTCACCAGCCATGGTGTATGTGGGTATGGGTTGGTGCCGTGGTTATAGGCTGGCCATGGATGATTAACATCCTTCGGCGAGACCACAGCCGCACTCATCATAGAACCCATGAATCAAAGATTATCCTGGATTTCTGGCTCTTCATAGGAGCGGCTTGCGCCATAGGCGGATTCGCATTTGGTCTTGCCGATATGTTCGAGCAGTTTGCCGTACCGCTTATCAGCCTTCTTGTAGGAATAGGAGCTTTTGTAACCGGAGAAGTCAACCGTTTCCGTCCAAAGATTATCGGCGGGCTGGCGGGCGCGGCTGTCGGCATAGGTTCTTTTATCCTTCAAGGAGACCTTTGGGCGTGGCAGATGCTGGCTCTTGCTATTGTTTCCGTCGTGTCATTGGTAATACCCGGTTTCCTTTATAAGAAAAGCATCAGGAATGGAATTTAAAGACCTTGATCCCATACTCCATAACGAACTCCGGCTAAAGATAATGGTAGCACTGGATTCGCTGGACGATGCCGACTTTGTATACCTCAAAGAGCTTACAAAGTCTACATCCGGCAACCTTAGTGTCCAGATATCAAAGTTGGAAGAGTGCGGATACATCAAGGTCTCCACCACCGGTAGGGGCCGCGGCTCGCATACGGTGTGTAAAATAACCCCTTCCGGCGCCCGCGCCTTCCGCGAATACCAGAAGGCCCTGATGTCATATTTCCAGCACTAACGCCTTTTCAGCATAGCCTCCACTCTCTCACGCGTAATCCCTAGCACCCTAGAGAGCTGGGGAATGCTGGTCTTGCGTGTCCTGTACAGGTATGGGATAATACGCGTTTTCTGGTCCAGAGATAAACTTGAGATGCCCTGCTTAAACCATCTTAAGCAGGTGTCTTCCACATCTTTCATAAACTCTGAATCCGTGAGCATCTGATATGGCTTTTCCTCCAACTGATAACGTAGTTCCGCTGAATTCTGGCCGCCGATTGTCTTAAGCCAGAACGCAGCGTCGTGCTCAAATGCCTGTTCCAGATACGCTGTGTCGCAAATACTGGCCGGAATCAGGTGATTGGACGAATCGATGAGCCATGGAACTCCCCTTAGGTCATCGCCCGTATGCATTATTGCGATCCGTTCCCTTTGCGTCAGTCCCGATACCTTCCTGGCACCTTCAAACACCTGATTTCCTCTAAACATAGCTCTGTATCCGGACCACGGATACTCGTTAATGGAGCACCCGTTGTCAAGGGCATTGCGGGGAATATATGCAAGGGCATTGCGAACGTGCCGGTCATTGTCAAGACAAATAGCCTTGGATTCTACCCTGTGAAGGATGTTACGCTCTCCGTACTTCCTGCTTACCCACATGGAATATACTTTCTTGATATCCTGCGCATAGCTATCTGCGTCTGCCTGAGACATGGCAAGCACTGCAGCGTGACAGTGGTTTGACACAACTGCATAGATGATAATAATAACATTATTGCGCCGAGCAGAAACACACATGACTTTGACCATTGAGTCATAGTCATCGTCATCGCGGCAAAGCACGGCTGTTTCCAGGCCTTTGATGCAAACGTGAAATGGCTGGAAGTGGCCAATATAGCCGTCGGGTAGCACCCTGTCTGCCACCCTTCTCATAATACTCCGGTATTAGAAGAAACAAAACAAGAAAGAGAAATGAACATAATAAAACAAATCATGGGCATGGGTCCATGATGACCACCTCTCTTAACCACAAATATACATCTTTCCGCTCTTCTTTGCAAGTATTTGAAGAACAATTTGATAAAGGTTGGATTCCATGCTACCAGCCTTTATCAAGGGAAATCAAATGAAGTGCTGTGAGAGGCAATAATACTGATAAAGGTTGGCCGTGTAAAAGCCAACCTTTATCAAAAGCCGTGAATGACCGCGGCCTAAGGCTTCACGTAGCGGGAACCCGTCTGGGCCTTCACGGCGTCGATGAACGCGGGGGCGTAGGCGGGTGAAGTGTGTCTGCCCGGGACTATCCCGCCGTCCTTGGACGGGCGCATAATCTGGTCGTTGTGCTTGACAATGAGGAGTTTGGCAAGCTTGTCCCAGCGCTTCATCATCTTGTCCGTGTAGGCGATGGTCTTGAAGGTGAGGAAGTCCGAGAGCTCGCCGGCGGTGAGCCCTGCGGCGTGCTCCTCAACGGAGGCCTGGTCTGCCTCATAGTAGTCCTCGAGTTCTTTCTGGGCATCACGAAGGTCTCCTATCATGGCGCTCCAGCGGGGATAAACCATGTTGGCCACCCAGTTATTCATCCAGAACGCGCTGTCGAAGGAGAACTCCGTAATTATGTTGTTTTCCCTGCGGAAAGGGTCCGGAATGCGGTTTATGCCGCAGTAGACGGGAACGTAGGCAACCATTGTGGCGTCGTCCAGATTGAAGTAGGTGATGCCGCCAAGGGCGTCCGGAAGCCATGAGCGCATGCGGCAAACCATGGTCATGCCGCTCTGCTGGCAGCCGATGGGGCGTTCGCGGAACATCTTGGTGCCGTCAGTGCTCTCAAAATTCACGGGCTGGTTGCGGTAGGGCGATGCCCAGGGGCCGGCGCTTACGTCCACGGTCATGTCCAGGGCGGTACCCTCGTAGTGGTCACGCATGTCGTTCTGGATGTCCCTGTAGCTTACCGGGGCATCGGGCTTAATCCAAAGCGGGAGGTGGTCGATCTCGGACATATCGCCATTTATGAACGGCAGATAGCCGTCCATGACTTCCTTGCTGAAGTGGTGGCGGAAGAAGCTCCAGACGCGGGCCTCGCATGCGCGTATCTTGCTGAATTCCATGGGCTGGTAGGCCTCGCGGAAGCTGAAGTCGGCGTCCTTGCCGCTGAAGTAACCCATCTCGCGGGCGAAGGAAATGACATCGGCGGAATACATGCAGTTGCCGTCCGGGGTAACGTAGAAGCCAAGTTTCTTGTTCACCTTCTTTGCCTGGGGGAAGGTCTGGATGCGGCTGGAGTTGGCGTATGCGGCTATGCAGTCGTCAGGAACGCGGAGGGCCACCCACACGGCGCCTTTGCGGCCTTCTCCCTTGCCGATGAGCTCCATTATCCAGGCCTCTTCCTTGTCGCATACGGCAAAGGACTCGCCGGTCTCGTTATACCCGTACTCCTGTACCAGCCGGTGCATTACGGCAATGGCTTCGCGGGCCGATGCAGAGCGCTGCAGGGCAAGATGCATGAGGGTAAAGTAGTCCAGATAGCCTTCCGGGTTACGCAGTTCCCGGCGCCCGCCCCAGGTGGTTTCCACGATGGAGACCTGCTTCTCGTTCATGAGGCCGGCAACGCCGTAGGTATACTCTGCCTGCGGAATATAGTGAACCTTGGAATCGGGTCCCCAGCCGCGTATGGCAACCATCTCTCCCGGAGCGTGTTTTCCGGGAGCGGAGTAGCTCAGGGCCGATGCGAAACCGAATCCGTCGCAGTTGTATGTGCATATCACGCTTCCGTCCACGGAGGCTTTTTTCCCGACGATAAGGTTGGTGCAGGCGTCGGCGGGGGCCGGTGCGGCCACAAGGGCGGCGAGGGCAAGGACAAGTATTCTTTTCATTATACGGTAATTAATTCAGCAATAAGTTCTAGCCAGGTGGCGTCTGTCCGGTCGAATGTGGCCGGGGTGTCGCTGTCGATGTCCAGGACGGCGACGATATCGGCCCCCCTGAAGACGGGGACGACGATTTCGCTGCGGGAGAGGCTGCTGCAGGCAATGTGTCCGGGGAATTCCTCCACGTCCGGGACCACAATGGTCTTCCGCTGTTTCCACGCGGTGCCGCAGACACCTTTTCCAAAGCCGATGCGCTGGCAGGCGGCAGGCCCCTGGAAAGGCCCCAGCACCAGCTGGTCCCCCTCCACGCGGTAAAAACCGGTCCAGAAGAAGCGCATCTTTTCATGGATGAGCGCCGATGTGTTTGCCATGCGGGCAATGATGTCCTCGTCGTCTCCAAGGAAGAGCTTTATGTCCTGCCACAGGCGAAGGTAGACGAAGGTCTTGAGGGGAAGGTGACAGTAGCCTTCCGGGTTTTTGTCCAGGTAGTCCTTGTGGTACTCTTCCGCCGGGAAAAAGCACCTGAGGGGTTCAAGCTCCGTGACGATTGGAACGCCCAGCTTTGCCTCCACTTCCCTGAAGGCCTCTTGTATGACCGGACCGTCCTCTGGGTCCGTGTAGAAGACGCCGCTGCGGTAGCGCGTGCCCTCGTCATGGCCCTGGCGGTTCAGGGTAAGGGGGTCCGTTACCGTGAAAAAGAGCCTCAAGAGCAGCTCCAGGCCCACCCTTTCCGGGTTATATGTAACCTTTACGGTCTCTGCGTGACCGGTGGTGTCCGTATAGACTTCTTTGTACGAGGGGTTTTCCGTGTTGCCGTTGGCATAACCCGGAACGGCTTCAATTACGCCGTCCACACCCTTGAAGAAATGCTCTACACCCCAGAAGCACCCTCCGGCAAAATATATGCTTTTTTGTGTCATGGTTTTGCAAATATAATTGTAAATTTGCAGAAACATCAACTTTTTATGGCATATTCTGATCTTGAAATGTGGTGGGCGTCCCTCCCTGTAAAAGAGAAGGAACGCATATCCCGTAAAGCCCTCAAAAAAGCGGGAATAGAAGATGAATCATTATGCAGCTATCCTGCATGCACAAGATGGTGGGAAGCCCTTGCGGAAGACCGCAAGGTATGGATCAAGCAGCACTGCGAAGCCGCCCACGGCGACATCCAGCGCGAATGGGACGACGCCAATCCTTACGGGGACTAGCATATGGAAGAAAAGGGAAATAACATCCAGCTTCCGGAGAATGCCCAGAGGGAGCTGAAGCCCGGCGAGGTCTACAGGCCTCTTCTTGATCCGGAAAAAAACTACACCGAAGTAACTCCGTATTCTGTGGCCATAGGCGTGCTGATGGTTATCCTTTTCAGCGCAGCCGCAGCATATCTTGGCCTCAAGGTTGGCCAGGTGTTCGAGGCCGCAATCCCCATTGCAATAATTGCCGTGGGGCTCACATCGGCGCTCAAGAAAAACCACTCGCTTGCGCAGAATGTCATTATCCAGAGTATCGGCGGATGCTCCGGGGCCGTTGTGGCTGGAGCCATCTTCACCCTTCCGGCCATATATATATTAGGTGTGGAGGTGAATTACTGGCAGATGGTCCTGAGCTCGCTGCTTGGCGGCGTCCTGGGCATCCTGTTCCTGATCCCGTTCCGCAAGTACTTCGTGAAGGAGATGCACGGAAAGTATCCCTTCCCGGAGGCAACCGCCACCACTCAGGTGCTGGTGAGCGGAGAAAGCGGCGGTTCCAGTGCAAAGACTCTCGTCGCGGCCGGCCTCATCGGCGGTCTGTACGATTTCCTGGTGGCCACTTTCGGCACGTGGGCGGAGACCATTTCCACAACGGTAATGCACTGGGGGCAGGTTGTGGCAGACAAGGCCAAGGTGGTCCTGAAGATGAACACAGGCGCCGCCGTGCTTGGCCTTGGCTATATCATCGGCCTCAAATACGCCTTCATCATTACCTGCGGTTCCCTGCTGGTGTGGCTGGTGATTATTCCGCTGATGAACCTCATCTGGGGCGGAAGCGTCATAGACCTCATGCATACCGGCATTGCCACCACCATCGGGGAGATGTCCCCGGACGAGATTTTCAAGACTTACGCGCGTCATATAGGTATAGGCGGCATTGCCACGGCCGGTATCATCGGCATAGTGAAGAGCTTCGGGGTAATCAGGAGCGCCGCGTCGCTGGCTGTTAAAGAGTTCACCCGCAAGCCTGGGACGCAGGACGAAAAGGCCCTCCGCACAGACCAGGACCTCTCCATGAAGACCATCGTATTCGGAGTTGTGATAGCCCTTCTCTGCGTCTTTGCATTCTTTGCTTTCGGAGGCGTGGTGAACAATGTGTGGCAGGCCCTTGTTGGCCTTCTCATAGTTGCCCTGATAGCGTTCCTGTTCACAACCGTTGCGGCTAACGCCATTGCCATAGTGGGCTCCAACCCCGTCAGCGGCATGACCCTCATGACCCTTATCATAGCCTCCCTGATTCTGGTGGCCGTGGGCCTCAAGGGCAATGCCGGAATGGTTGCCGCTCTTGTGATAGGCGGTGTCGTGTGCACTGCGCTCAGCGTTGCGGGGTCGTTCATCACGGACCTCAAGATAGGCTACTGGATAGGCTCTACGCCCAAAAAGCAGGAAGGCTGGAAATTCCTTGGCGTAGCGGTATCGGCCGTAACCGTGTGCGGAGTCATGCTGGTGCTTAATAAGACATATGGTTTCACCGGAGAAAACGCCCTTGTGGCACCTCAGGCCAATGCCATGGCTGCAGTCATACAGCCCATGTTCTCCGGCGGAGGCGCACCATGGCTGCTCTACGGCATAGGTGCGGTCATCGCCCTGGTCCTGAACTTTTTCAAGGTTCCGGCACTGGCCTTTGCGCTGGGCATGTTCATCCCCATCGACCTTAACCTCCCGCTGGTAGTGGGCGGCGCCATTTCATGGTTTGTAAGCACCCGCAGCAAGGACGCGGCCGTTAATAACGCCCGTCAGGAAAAGGGTACGCTCATAGCTTCCGGATTCATTGCCGGCGGCGCCCTCATGGGTGTCGTGAGCGCCATCCTGCGCTTTGCCAACGTAGACCTTTTCCTCACCGAGTGGAACGCCCACTTCGGCGAGGCCGTCGCAATAGTGCCGTTCCTGGCCCTTATTGCATACACTATTTATGCATCGATGAAAACTGAAAAGAAATAATGGAAAAGATACTTGACCGTTTTTTAAGGTATATATCCGTAGATACCCAGAGCAACGAAGATTCGGAGAGCCAGCCTTCAACTGCAAAGCAGCTGAACCTTCTCAGGATGCTGAAGGATGAACTCTCCGCCATGGGCGTAGAGGCTAGCCTTGACGAGTATGGCTATGTCATGGCCTCCATTCCCGGCAACGTTGACGCCCCTGCTGTGGGCTTCATCGCCCACGTAGACACCGCCCCAGACGCCAGCGGAGCGGACGTCAAGCCTCAGATCGTTGACAAGTACGATGGTTCGGAGATTCCTCTCAGAGGCGTTCCAGGCCTTGCCCTCAAGCCCTCCGAGTTCCCGGAGATGCTCCACTATGTTGGCCAGACCCTCATCACCACGGACGGCACCACCCTCCTCGGGGCCGATGACAAAGCCGGCGTCGCAGAGATAATGGACGCCGTCCAGTACATAGTGGAACACCCTGAATTCAGGCACGGTCCCATCAAGGTGGGTTTCACCCCCGACGAGGAAATAGGCCGCGGCGTTGTCAAGTTCGACGTCCCGCGTTTCGGGGCCGATTACGCCTACACCATGGACGGCGGAGAGATTGGTGAACTGGAGTTCGAGAATTTCAACGCCGCCAGCGCCAAGATTCACATCCAGGGCTGCAACGTCCATCCCGGCTACGCCAAGGGCAAGATGAAAAACGCCATCCACATTGGCCAGGAGCTCAATTCACTCCTTCCCGTAATGGCCCGCCCGGAATACACTGAAGGCTACGAGGGATTCTTCCATCTCATCTCCTTCAAGGGCACAGTAGAGGAGGCGGATTTTGCCTACATCATCCGTGACCACGACCGTGCAAAATTCGAGTCCCGCAAGGAAATGATGCAGAAAGTCACGGATTTCATCAACGAAAAATATGGCGAGGGCACGGCAACGGCTGTCATCAAAGACCAGTACTACAACATGCGGGAGCAAGTTGAGCCCCACTATCACATAATCGAGAAAGCCGTAAAGGCCATGGAGATGGCCGGCGTCAAGGCTAAGATCCAGCCCATCCGCGGCGGTACCGACGGCGCCAACCTGTCGTTCAAAGGCCTTCCCTGCCCCAATATCTTCGCCGGCGGTCTCAACTTCCACGGCAAGTTCGAGTTCCTCCCCCTTCAGAGCATGGAGAAGGCCTCGGAGGTTATCCTGAACATCATTAGGCTTTTTGCCAGGTAAATTGGCTGAATGGCGCCATTTACTGCGGAAGGGCGACAAAAGAAAATATTTAAAAAAATTCAAAAAAATTTTGCTAGTCTGAAAAAAGTTACTACCTTTGCAGTCCCGTTTGAAACAGAGCGGGATTTTTTACGGCCAAAAGCCAAGAAAAAGAGTTCATTGACAATACTGAGAGAATAGATAAGAGGTAAAGCAAAAGATAGAGTTAGTCTGATAAAAGAAGTTATCAAAACGGAATTTTCGGACTACAATTTCAATAGGCAAGAGCATAAAAAAATCATGAAGTGTGTATAATCGCACTTCTACATTCAGCGAAAGAAGATAAGAGCGAACGGAGGATGCCTAGGCTATCCGGAGGCGAAGAAGGTCGTGGTAAGCTGCGAAAAGGTCCGGGGATCTGCAAACAGGAATTGATCCGGACATCACCGAATGGGGGAACCCGGCTGGTTGAAGACCAGTCACCGTGGTTACACGGAGCGAACCCGGGGAACTGAAACATCTTAGTACCCGGAGGAAGAGAAAGAAAAGTCGATACCCTGAGTAGTGGCGAGCGAAAGGGGCAGAGCCTAAACCGGTGCGTTTACGGACGTGCCGGGGTTGTAGGAGTAACGCCAAAGATATACTAACGAACCGGAACGCTGTGGAAACAGCGACCGCAGAGGGTGACAGTCCCGTATGGGCAAGTTGAGTATATTTAAGTTACCACCTGAGTAGGGCGGGGCACGTGGAATCCTGTCCGAATCTGCGGGGACCATCCCGCAAGGCTAAACACTCCCGGAAGACCGATAGTGAACCAGTACCGTGAGGGAAAGGTGGGAAGCACCCCGAACAGGGGAGTGAAATAGAACCTGAAACCGTTCGTTTACAAGCGGTCGGAGCGGAGTGATCCGCGACGGCGTGCCTTTTGCATAATGAGCCTACGAGTTGTATCATACCGGCAAGGTTAAGGGATTAAGTCCCGTGAGCCGAAGCGAGAGCGAGTCTGAAGAGGGCGTTGAGTCGGTATGAACAGACGCGAAACCTAGTGATCTACCCATGGCCAGGGTGAAGGTGCCGTAACAGGCACTGGAGGCCCGAACCGGTTTACGTTGAAAAGTGCTCGGATGAGCTGTGGGTAGGAGTGAAAGGCCAATCAAACTGGGAGATAGCTCGTACTCCCCGAAATGTCTTTAGGGACAGCCTCGGACGGTTGCTGCGTGAGGTAGAGCTACTGATAGGATGCGGGGGCTTCATCGCCTGCCAAATCCTGACAAACTCCGAATGCGCGCAGAGGAGAGTCCGGGAGTGAGTCGTCGGGTGCTAATATCCGTCGGCGAGAGGGTAAGAGCCCAGAGCAACAGCTAAGGCCCCGAAGAGCAGTTTAAGTTGAGAGAGAACGAGGTGACACCGCATAGACAGCTAGGATGTTAGCTTGGAAGCAGCTATTCATTCAAAGAGTGCGTAACAGCTCACTAGTCGAGCGGTGATGCGTGGATGATGAACGGGCATCAAGACTGCCGCCGAAGCTATGGACTATACAGAAATAGTGGTAGGGGAGCATTCCAGTCGGCCACGAAGGAGACCTGTGAGGGTTTCTGGAGCGGCTGGAAAAGAAAATGTAGGCATAAGTAACGACAATATGTGTAGAAACACATACACCGAAAGCCCAAGGTTTCCTGAACAACGTTAAACGGATCAGGGTAAGCCGGGGACTAAGGGGGACCCGAGAGGGGCACCCGATGGCAAGGCGGTCAATATTCCGCCGCCTGCCGTGCAGGCAAGACAGGGACCGTGGAGTGAAACGGCCGCGTGCTGACGGAATAGCACGTTGAAGGGCGTAGGCTTCGGCTGAAACCTGACAGTACGGAGA
>JAEEGI010006931.1_pt1 | contig 25505 bp, 20 predicted proteins | sample 8958751 | NCBI WGS metagenome assembly JAEEGI01 (sample SAMN16246545, study PRJNA631951) | gut metagenome | biome: gut microbiome; feature: rumen; material: KS-attached | host: Bos | place: Iran: Karaj | collected 2018-10
AAGCCTCCAGAACCACTGGATCTGGCACATCCTGACCACGAGGACCAGCGACAAGATCAGGAAAGCCGCATAGAGGTAGTACAGAATCATTCCGATCCTGTCCCTTTCCTTCTTCGTTGAATTCTGACTTTGTGTCGCCATTGTTGTCCTACTTTATCCTATTTGCCGGCTTTGTGGGGATGGCCAGGGCCGATCCCTTATCCCGGAGCATTTCCTCAACTTTGCTCATCTTGCCCATTCCGGCAAGTTCCACCGTCTTCTGGGCGTGGTATATCTCTGTGTCCTGGAGCACCTTACGGTTGTCCTCCACCTTTGTCAGAGTCTTCTCGATCTTGATGCTCAGCCAGATGCTGACCCAGAAGAGGAAGAATGTGTAGATGATGTGGATGAAGTACTTGCTGACATGAAGTCTCAGCAAGAACTCACCTTTGATCGCCGCCAGGAAAGCGCTTTTGAGCCACTGTCCCACATCGGCTATCTTCCACTTCCTATGATTTTTCTCTCCAAGCATCTTTTATTTATTTGTTAACCAATGGCTTCCGTGCCACACGCAGTTTCGCGCTTCTTGCCCTGGTGTTGGAAGCTATCTCACTTTCAACCGGAGTTACCGGCTTGCGGTTTACCGCCTCGAGAGGGGCTTTCACCACCCCGAACTCATCCTTGATCACCGTTCCGTCCGTACTTCCGCACTTGATGAAGTTCTTCACCATCCGGTCCTCAAGCGAGTGGTAGGTTATGACCGCCAGTATTCCACCCTCTTTCAAGGTGGCCGCCGCTCCTTCAAGGAACTTCTCCAGGGAACGCATCTCGTGGTTGACCTCGATCCTCAAAGCCTGATAGACTTTCGCCAAGTATTTGTGTTCGGCGAACTTGGGAAGGGCTGACTCGATGGCTTTGCCGAGCTCGCCTGTGGTTCCGATCCGTGAGGTTCCTCTTGCGGCGACGATAAGCGAGGCGACCTTTCCTGAGTTCTCCACCTCCCCATAGATCCGGAACACCCTTTCAAGGTCTTCCTGGGAATACCCGTTCACGACATCCGCGGCTGTCTGTCCACCCTCTTTGTTCATCCTCATGTCCAGCGGGGCGTCGTACCTGAAGGAAAAACCTCTTTCAGGAGTGTCGAACTGGTGGGAGGAGACTCCCAAGTCGGCAAGGATGCCGTCCAGTCCTTGTTCCAGCCTCTCGCTGAGATCCTCGTTCTCTCTTGCGATCTGCAGGACGAAGTTCCGGATGAAACGGAAATCCGCCCTGACCATCGTCAGGCGAGGATCGTCAATCTTGTTTTCCATAGCGTCAGCGTCACGATCGAAGGCGATGACGTGACCGTCTTCATTTAAGCGTGAAAGGATTCCGGCGGTGTGACCACCGCCTCCGAATGTGACGTCAGCGTATATTCCTGATGGATTGGTGAATAGGAACGAGAGAGTCTCGCTCAAAAGCACAGGGGTATGGTATTCAGACATCTTCGCCCCTCCTATCTCTCTTGAGATAGCTGACCGGCGATGTTCAAGAATTCCTCGTTCGAGATCGCGCTGGCCTCATACTTTTCCTTGGCCCAGATCTCTATCTTGTAATCGTTGCCCGAGAAGACTACCTCTTTCGTTACACCAATGGAGTCCAGAAGCTTCTTGGGGATTGAGACGCGTCCGAGCTTGGGGTCGGGTTCGACCACCGCGCGGCCTCGCATGTACTCTCTCCTGAAAGCGTCATGAGCGCGATTAAAGATATTCAACTTCGACATGATCTGCTCACTCTGGCGCTCCCACTCCTCGTAGGTGTACATTTCCAGGCAGTCGGTGAAGATGTTCTTCTTCACCACGAACCTCATGTCACCCTCGGCGGGCATCAAAGACTTGAACGGCGCGGGGAAGACAACCCTCCCTTTGTCGTCTATCTTCGAAGAATATTCGCCGATGAATGTGATCATGTCTTGTTAATAATAATAGCCTTTCACGCTTGACCACAAAGATAGGAATAATTTTCCACTTTCTTCCACTAAATTACATTTTTTTCCACAATTTTTTCAACCATTCGTAGAATTGGCAGATACTCTTGGTGTTCTTGATTATTGTTATTATTATTGTACTGCACTATAATCATTAGATTCAAATCTTATTAATCTTACGAGCCATGAAGAACCGAACCTCTATCATCCTCTTCCTCGCGATAACCGTAATCGTATCAATATCATCCACCTCCCAGCATGGAGCTGCTAGAAAGCGGGTATCCGGACTGTCCTCCCCAATCCCCCAGGACACCCTCCGCCGCGACACGACAAGGAGGCGGCCCGGCATGCGCGATGCGTCGACTCCCTTGACAGACCTGACCCTGACCGAGATAATACCCCCGTCTCCGGCCGCGCTGGAGATCGCGAAGGGTATAGCCTACCCCGTGGATCTCTCCTCCGGCCTGCTGGACATCGAGATTCCCCTCTACGAGATAGTTTCCGGCGACATCCGCATCCCCATCACCCTCAGTTACCACGCCTCCGGCTTGAAGCCCGGCATCCACTCCCGCGCCTGGCTTCCCCAGGGCTGGAGCCTCTCCGTCGGGCCTACCCTCACACGCGTCATCCATGGCGGTCCCGACGAGTATGTCTACAATGCCACCCTGGCCAACGCCTCGTCACTTACATGGCAGCAGCTGAACAGCATAGTCGACCAGACCAACGACATAGCCCTGGACGAGTTCTATTACTCCCTTCCGGGTCATTCCGGACGTCTCTATTTCACTCGCACTCCAAGCGGCACCACCTCAGTCACCATCACTCCGGTGACCGTGCCCAGCGATCCTGTCGCGGTCGCCCTCCCTGCATCCAACGGCGACTTCCACCGCCAGGTGGACATGACCGACCCCCAGGGGACAAAGTACCGTTTCGGCAGTCCCACCGACAACTCCTACCTTGACCGTACGTACGCCAGTTACGGTGGAGCCTCCCTTGACGTGGCCACTTCCTGGAAGATACGGACCATAACGTCGGGGACAACGGGAGGAAGTGTGTCATTTGAGTATTTCTCCCCTTACACCGAAACGACGTACTACAACTACTCCGATGCCCTCACGATGGTGGACGACATGACCGGCCAGGTGACCTACGCCGCCCCGGTCATCCGTCCGGGTCTCGGGGGGTCGTCCGGCACGCCCCCGACATACATCTACTCGGACACGGGGACCGGTCACATAACGGCGGTGGATCCCGGCTCGGTCCAGTTTCCCGCGGGTTACACCTTCCCGATGGTCACGGCGCAGTCGGAGTACCATGAGACATCCTACCCGTCAAAGATCCTCTTCCCTGGCGGGACGGTCACCTTCACCCGCGCCGCGACGACCGGAGGCGGTTACAGGCTCTCCACAATGACCGTCAAGGACATGTACGGGGCCACGGTCCGTACCGTGACCTTCATCCAGAGCGCGGCCACGGACGGCGAGCTGACACTCACGGGCGTGACCGTCTCCTCCGGCAGCGCCGCCCAGGAGTCCTGGTCCTTCGCCTACAACGGCTCCGCCCCTCCCCGCCAGACTAGGGACATCGACCGTTGGGGCTACTACAATGCGGCGGGGAACACGACACTGGTCCCCACGGTGACGGCCACCGCGACCGTCAACCGCTACCCGTCCACCAGTTTCACGGCCGAGGTCACGGTCCCGGGCGGTGACCGGTCGCCAAACGCTGCGGCCATGGCAGCCGGGATCCTGTCCTCGATTACCTACCCCACCGGAGGCAAGGCCGAGTTCACCTACGAGGCACACCAGTATCTCGAGCCGGGGGAAACGGCAGCCAGGACGGCCGGAGGGCTCCGGATAAAGAGCGTGAAGGAGACCGCCGCCTCCGGCGTGAGCCATTGGCGGCACTTCACCTACGGCACCGCAATCTTCAGGAATCCATCCTCGGCCTCCGGGGCGGGGATCCTGGCGGTCGTCCCGTACACCGGCCCGTCAGCGGTGTCCCCCCTTGATCTCCTGTACCGCGAGACGGCCTGCCACGAGTTCGCATCGGCGGCGGGAGGGACACCAGATGTCAACTACAAGGAGCGGGTCTGGACCGACAACTCCGTGGTCAGCCTATTCTCCGCGAAAGGCTCATCCGTGGTCTATCCCTACGTGATGGAGACGGTCTCGTCGGATTCCGCCGGGGAAAATGTGACCGGAGCCACTCTGCACCAGTTCAATGTCTCGACCTCACATCCCGTCATGACCGCAGGCACGCCGCTCGTCACCGACTCCAGGGACGGATGGAGCAAGGGGGAGGAAGTCTCCACCCTGACCCTCAAGGGATCGTCCTCTTCGTCGACCATGACGGATGCGGCCTCACAGGCTGTCGGCTATTCCCTTGAGTCTTCCCAGGGTACGGTCAAGACGGGACAGGTCTACAAGGGACACCGTGCCTACGGCGCCGACGAGATGTACGTGGCGGAGCAGTACAAGGCCATAACCCAGGTCTGGAGCCTTCCGTTGCTCGGTCGCAAGCTGCTCACTTCCCGGAGCGGGACCGTCATTGAGACCAACGGCTCAATCACCAGTTCGGAGTCTTTCACCTACGACTCCTATAACAACGTCAGCCTGCACACGGTCACTGGCAGCAAGCGCAGCGGAGGGACCGCCCCGTCGCGCATAACGAAGTACTACTATCCCCAGGACGTCTCCTCGTCCCCCTATACCAACATGTTTGCGGCGAACATGGTCTCGGTACCCGTGAAGACCGAGGAATACGTGAACAGCGTCTCCTCGGGGAACAAGCTCTCCACGAGGGAGACGGGATACAAGAGCGCGACGGTGGGAAGCGGAAGTTCATCCCGTACCATCTACGTTCCCGGGACGGAGAGCCTGACCGTGAACGCCTCCGCATCCGACAGCAACGTCCCTTCTTCCGGTACGAGGACAGTCACCCTCGGCACGTATGACAAGAGGGGCAACGTCATGGAGCGGACGGGTCTCGACGGAAGGAAGGAGATCTACCTCTGGGGCTACTATGGACACTATCCCGTAGCGCGTGTAAGGGGCTCGACGCTGAGTTCCGTCCTTGCGACGGGCATCGACACCACGAAGCTCAACACCGGGACCCAGACCGAGATATCCTCGCAGCTCACCACCCTGCGCGGGGCCTTTGCGACCGACAACGGCGTCCACGTTGAGACATGGACATGGAGCCCTCTGGTGGGCATGGCATCCGCGGTGGACCCCTCGGGGAGGACGGCCACCTGGACCTACGACGGGCTCGGACGCCTGACCGGGGCCTACTCCCATGACGGGACGGCGTCGCGCCTGTTGGAGAACTATACCTACACCATCAACCAGACTCTGCCTGTCCCCACGTCCACGTCCGGGAGCGGATGGAACAGCGTGCGGACCCGGACGATGCTCTCCACCTCGGGGACATCCGGAGCCTACCTGGAGAAGACCTCCTATATCGACGGGCTGGCCAGGGTGGCCGAGGAGGTGACGAGGACGAGCTCGTCCTCGTTCCCGTCCCTTGTCACGCTGCAGGAATACGACGGGTTCGGAAGGAAGGCGTCCACCTACCTACCCCTTGCCCTGGCGTCCAACAACAGCGGGGCGTACGTGACCCCCTCCACGGCCAAGGGACGGGCGTTCATGACCTATTCCGATGTCTATGCGGACTCCTATCCCGAATATGAGCCCACTCCGAGGGACAGGGTGACGGCATCCAACGGGCCGGGGTCCCCGTGGAGGACGAGGAGCAAGTACGTCGGGACACAGTACCTGGTCAACACCACCACCAACGGAGGTGTCTATACCTGCTCCTTCTACGAGATAGCCTCCGCCACTTCGCTAAAGAAGAACGGAGTCTACGCCGCTGGCGAGCTGAGCGTGGTCAGGACCGCGGACGAGGACGGGGCCGTGAGCCTGGTCTTCACCGACAAGTGGGGAAGGGAGGTCCTCCACAGGAGGATAATATCCGGATCCACCTACGCCGACACCTACCATGTCTATGACAACCTGGGACTCCTGAGGTATGTCCTGACACCCGAGGCATCGAAGACCCTCACATCGAGCAGCACGTGGAACGACTCCAACACGACCCTGCAGAACCAGGCCTACATCTACAAGTATGACTCACGAGGGAGACGGACTTACTCGAAGCAGCCGGGCTCTGCCGCGGTGTATCTCCGCTACGACAAGGCGGACAGGGTGACGTTCACCCAGGACGGTGTCCAGCGCTCCTCCAGCCTCTGGACCTTCACCATCCCGGACTTCCTCGGCAGGGAATGCGTCACGGGGACGGCGGCGGTCACCTCGTCCGCCATCACCTCCGCGGCCACGGCTGTGCCCACGGCAACCTTCACGACGGCCTCGGGAGGGACAGCCCTCGGAGGATACACATCATCGGGCATAACCCTCCCGTCAAGCAAGACGCTGCTGAGTGTCAATTACTATGACGGCTACTCGTTCACATCGACGCTGCCTTCCGCGACCGCGTCAAGACTGGCCGTCACCACACTTTCCGGCTACGGGACCGCCTGGCCGTCCAACACCGCCCCGAACGCCAAGGGGCTCCCGACGGGAAGCAGGAGATACCTTGTCGGTAACGGGTCGTCCTACATGGCGGAGTCGGTCTATTACGACTGGAAGGCAAGGCCTATCCAGAGCCACTCCGTCGACCACCAGGGGACATCGGCCGACTCGTTCATGGCCCTCTCGTTCACGGGCAACGTGACGGCGTCCAGGGATGTGGTGACACCGTCGGGAGGGACTGCCACGGTCATCCTGAAGACGATGTCCTATGACGGCTGGAACAGGCTTACCTGGGAGAGCGTCACCGTAGGGGACGGGACGACGACGGGAAGCGTGTCGGACGACATGTCATATTCCTATGATGCTGTGGGCAGGATGACGGGAAGGACCTACGGGAACGCCTCATCCACCGGATCGACGGCTGAGACTCTCTCCTATGACGTGCGGGACCATCTCACGGGTCAGTCCTCATCCGTATTCTCGTCCACGCTGTACTATACCGATCCGTCCAGGACCGCCACGACGGGCAGGTACGACGGCAGCGTCTCCGAGTGGACCTGGAGCCGCGGGACGGGCAGCACGGCCCAGACCTATGCGTTCACCTATGACGGCCTGGGGAGGCTCACCGAAACGAGGCGCTACACGGGGACGGGCACTACTGCGACGAACGCCTTCACCGAGAAGGGGCTAGCCTACGACAGGAACGGGAACATCACGGCGCTCACCAGGTACGGCGCCTCCGCCTCATCGGCCGAGGACAACATCGCATTCACACTGACCGGCAACCGCATCTCCTCCCTCACCAACTCCGGCACCAACGGGAGCGGCGTGACCTACACCTCCTTCGCCTACGACTCCAACGGCAACACGACGCATGACGGAAGGACGGGTCAGGACCTGACATGGAACATGCTGAACCTCATCTCCGGGGTGTCGAAGACGGCAGGCGGAACGACGACCCAGCTGGCATCCTACAACTGGTACGCCGACGGATCGAAGTACTCCGCCGAGAGGTCGGACGGTACCGGCTATGTGTACAAGGGCGGAGTCATCTACGAGAAGGCCGCGAACGGTAGCCTGACGCTTGACTGCGTACTCACCACCGGAGGAAGGATAGTGGCCAACAAGAACTCGTCAGGAACGATAACGGGTTACACGGTCTATCACCACCTCACGGACCATCTCGGCAGCGTAAGGGCAATAACCAATGCCAGCACGGGTACAGTCGTTGAGACCAGTGACTTCCTGCCGTTCGGAACGAGGTGGAGCCAGACAAGTGGCAGTTCATCCGCAACTATCACCGATGCGACCAACAGGTGGCGTTATTCCGGTAAGGAGGAGCAGAAGGCAATAAATGCCACGATTCCGTTGATTGACTACGGAGCCAGGATGTACGACCCCACCATCGCCCGATGGATGTCCGTCGATCCTATGGCGGAGAAGTACTACTATATTAGCCCTTACTCATATTGTGAGGATAACCCAATTATCTTTTTTGATCCGGATGGAAGAGGACCAATTGTAGGTGCGTTATTAGGTGCTGGGTTGGATGTGGTAATTCAAATATCCACTAATGCTATTAATGGCGAGAAATGGTATAAAATTGATGCGATATCAGTCGCCATTTCCGCAGGTGCGGGCGCGGCAGGTGTAGGAGTAGTTTCAAAAGTCAGAAAAGCGGCTAACCTGTATAAAATTAGCAAAAATGTAGCCATGTCTGCGGAGGTCTTGACTGAGGCAACTGTAAGCGGTGTGGAAAGTGCTGCAAAACAATATACATCAGATAGAACTCTCTCGTTAGAGGAAACGGCAAAAGATGCCACTATCGGAGCTATGTCATCGGGCGCAGGCCAAATAGCCAAACATATAAAACGAGTAAGCGGAAGCGGTGAATTAAAAGTTCTGGAAAGACACTATGACCGTGTGGATAGAGTTGCAGGAAAGAACCCCAGACCTTCTAGGCAAGCTAAAGTTGATCAGGCAAGAACTGCGGTGAATAATTATGGAGACGGAGCAAAAGAAGGTGCGAAAGCTATAACCACTTATCTACCAAAAACCGTAGATGCATTCCATGAAAATAAGAAGAAAGATAACTAAGGCAGATGTGGCCTTTTTTATTAAGGCCGTCAGAGCCGAAACAACTGCTATTATTTTAATAGCCACCCTGTTTTTTTGGTATGGGGAGGATCTCCCATTTACAGAATGCATTAAGAGAGGGACGTTTGATATGAGCTTGTTTTTAGCGATACTTATAGGCTTGTTTCAAACTATAAATATAATCCAATATAAGTGGCGAACAATAAGAGAGGATGAAGAATACCCGTTTTATGGGTCTTTAATTTTTATTATTATTAATGTGTTTGTGTTTCTGTCAGTGATGTGGCTACATGGACGGGGACTTTTCATTCTCCTTGTTCCAATGGGCGCCTGGCTTATTCAGATAGGGATAAGTACATTTCACAAATGGACTCGTTAATACGCCGGAATTCTAATATGAATCTTGTTTATGAGGTACTATAAGGATAAAAAACAGCATTTTATATTAAGAGAAATAAACCGATTGAAAAGAGTGCTCTTTTTTTACGCCTTGGGGGTTATTATATTCATTTTAATTGCATTTATAGTACCTGATGGTACGAAGGTATTCCTAGAGGGTATACGGTTTTTTATTGCATGGTTTATTATTCATATAATTACTTTTTTATATGAATTCTGGCTAATTGCTATTAATAATAAGAATCCCATTATTCTGGCAATTGATGAAAACGGAGTTTTATTAAGAGCCATTGGTAGGAGCCCTAAAAAGAATTATTTTCACAAAAGATATCAGGTGTTTTCAAAAGTTAGGTTTATGAGTTTCGAATGGGATGAAATCGATCATCTGGTACTTCGAATAACTTCCGTTCCTGGATATTATTATTATCCGGAGAGTTGTGTTCATGTAAAGTCCAAAACTGGAGATGAGTATTGGTGTAGCATCGAAAATTATAGTATATGGATGCCGTACACATCCCGCAAAATTCGGCGCGCTGTTTACGAATGCACTGGCCGGACGGATTTGTTTGTCGACCAAACGAGTCGACATAAGCAAAAGGGATAATTAACGTATGTCGCAACTTAACTCGGGCAGGAACATGTGGACGGTCTATCACCACATCACCGACCATCTGGGCAGTGTCAGGTCGATCACAAACGCCAGTACCAGCAATGTCGTGGAGACCAGCGACTTCCTGCCCTTCGGGACGAGGTGGAGCCAGACCTCAGGCAGTTCATCTGCAACTATTACCGACACGACCAACAGGTGCCCGAGATATTAGCATAAGGTCTGGCCGCCGATGAACTCCCGCATTATGGAGGTCGGTGGGATCGCGTCGATCTCGGATGGCTGGAGCGCCACGATGTAGTCCAGGAACTTCAGCAGCCGGACAGTCTCGGTGTAGGCCGGGGAACTTGGGGCGATCCGCCTGAGAAGAGGCTCGGCATAGTACTTCAGCAACGGGAGCTCGAAAATGATCGCCGAATTGAAAAGTATGTCCGCGTTTTCCTGGTAGGGGAAGATGTTGCGCATCTCGCCTTTCCGGACGCTGTCCCATTGAAGGATAGTTCTTTCCGGTGATATTCCTCTAGTGCGGTTGTCTCTGACCATCCTGCGAAGGAGCCTGTTGTCGGAAGTGGAAAGGTTGCTGTTCTCATCGATATTGAGGGAAGTGAGCGCCGAAACGAAAACCCTAAGTATCCTGGAATTATCGACTTCCGGAGTCATGTCCGGATTAAGGGCGTGGATGCCTTCCATGATAAGAATGTCCTTGTCCTCAAGTTTCAGGGTGTTGCCGATATATACTCTCTTTCCGGCCTTGAAGTCATATTTCGGGATCTCGACTTCCTTCCCGTCGAGAAGGTCGTTGAGTTGATGGTTCAGGAGTTCCAGATCCATCGCCTGCAAGGACTCGAAATCCGGCTTCCCATCCTCATCGATGGGAGTTTTGTCCCTGTCAACGAAATAGTTGTCCAGCTCGATCACTTTGGGCTTCAGCCCAAGCACCTTGCAGTGGAGAGCCAGACGTAGCGAGGAAGATGTCTTGCCGCTGGACGAGGGGCCCGCTATCATCACGATCCTTTTGTCGCCGCGGTTCTCGTAGATTTTGTCCGCGATCCTGGAATATTCCCTCTCATGCCGGGCTTCGGCGAGATTGATCACCTGGACGGCCCGTCCTTCCTTGATGGCGGAGTTCAAGGTTCCCACGCTTTCAATACCGATGATCGAGCACCAGTCGGAGTAGTCCTTAAGGGTCGAGGCGATCTTGGTCTGCCGCTTCATGGGCATAACCTTCGAGAAATCAGCCATTTGCGGTCCTTGGAGGCAGAATCCGTTACCTATTCCGGTGATATCGTAAGTCTTCAGGAAACGGGTGGAAGGGATAAGTGGACCATGGAATGAGTCGGCTTTGCCGTCAAGATAGTAAACACTGCAGATGAAGGTCCCAAGGCTCTTCTGGAGATTGGCCTTCATCGGTTGGTTGTTGTTCTCGAATATCTCCTGGGCCTCTTCGGAGTTCATTTTGACCCTCTTGAAAGGCAGATCCTTGGCTATTATCTCCCGCATCTTGTCTTTGATGATGTCAATCTCCTCGTCCTTGACATAATAGACCTTGTTGCGGCCGTCCTCGAGCTTTGTCTTCTCGTGAAGCTCGCAGTACAGTCCGCTCGGGAGTGAGTGGTCAACCACCAGCACCTTGTCCGGATAGAGTTCCCTCACCGCGTTCTGGAGGACAAAGCACAATGACCGCAGATAACATCTCCTGCCATCCGGGTGATTGTACCCGATGAACTCCACCTGGTGGAAGATAAGTGGCTGGTATTCAAGTTCTTTCAGTTTGTTGTCAACCAGGGCTGCGATAACGTCCAGCCTTTGGCCGGTCTTGGGATCGGTCACGGTCTTGCACCATTTCTTGGATAGATCCTCCAGGGTGCTGCCTATCTTGATCCTATGGTTCTTGCCATCGTTCTTGCAGAACACGGCTATCTCATTGTTCTCCATGTCTCTTTTTGAGTTCTATTCTTACAAATATACTCAAATAAACGATTCTTTCAGTATATTTACATAGTTAATGGATCTGATATGAGACTTAATACCCTTTTCATCATGGCCTTCCTCTTGTTTGCGGGGATGACTGCCCAGGCGGCCCCTGACGTGTTTCCGGACGGTACACCTGTGCCCGGATGGTTCTCCGACCACTCCAAGGTGGATTTTTCCACTCTCGGGAAAAGATATGTTCTGACCGAGCACGGCGTCAAGAACGACCCATCCATAGTCCAGACCGAAGCCATCCAGAAAGTGATTGACCTGGCGGCAGCACAGGGTGGAGGTGTTGTCGTGGTTCCCGAAGGAGTGTTCCGCAGCGGGGCCCTGCGTTTCCGCCAAGGAACCCACCTTTATGTTGAAGGAACCCTTAAAGGATCCGACAGGGTGGTGGACTTCCCTTTGGAGCCCACTAGGATCGAGGGGCAGAACTGCATGTATTTCCCGGCCCTCGTCAACGTGGAGAATGTGAAAGGCTTTGCCTTGGGTGGTCCCGGGGTAATCGACGGCTCAGGTTACCATTTTTGGGAAGAGATGCAGATCCGTTGGCGTTGGAATAAGGATGCGGCCAATAAGGACGGGCAGCGCCCCAGGCTGGTGTATATCTCCGGTAGCAGTGATGTGACGGTCCAGGATCTCCATCTTAAAGACAGCCCATTCTGGACATGTCATTCTTATAAGAGCGACCACCTGCGTTTCCTCGATCTGACCATTACCTCACCGACCGAGGGCGTTCCCGGCTATAGCACGGACGCTATCGGCCTGGACAACTGCCATGACGCTCTTGTGAAGGGCTGCTTCATGGATGTCAATGACGATGGGGTCGTGCTGAAAGGCGGAAGGGGCACTTTCGCCGACCTGGCGGAGGAGAATGGCCCGAACTACAATATTATTATAGAAGATTGCCGCTTCGGGAAGACCCATGGATGCCTGACCCTCGGCAGCGAGTCGATTCATGACCGCAATGTCATCCTTCGCCGGTGTGTGACTGAGAACACGCTATCGGTCCTATGGCTCAAGCTTCGCCCTGACACCCCGCAGCATTACGAGCATATCCTCGTTGAGGACATTTCTGGCAAGTCGGGGATAGTCTTGAAGGTCCGTCCATGGACCCAATACTATGACAAGAAGCCGAGGGCGGACATGCCAGTGACCCATTGCGAGTCCATCACATTGAGGAGGATCGATGTAGTCTCTCCGGAACCTCTTCAGGTTGAACTCTCTGACCAGTATGTGTTGAAGGATTTCACCTGGGACGGGAAGGATGTGCTGGCGGGGCTTCAGAAGCCAGTCTATAGTCGTCCTCCGGTAGATATGACGGGATATCCGTCCACCGACGCTCATTTCACCAATCTCTACGCCGCGGCTGACGGCAAATATGTCTGGAGAAACTGGAAAGGCAGTTTCAAGAAGTGGCAGAAGGAATTCCGTTCCGACCTTGAAGACGCTTTGGGGCTCACTAGGATGAGTCGTGAGATGAAGGGCTTCAAGCCTACGGCCCAACAGCTTGACAGCGAAGATCTTGGCTCTTACACCAGGGAGAGATGGGAGATCATGACGGAGCCGGATGTGTCGCTTCCTATCGTGATCCTACGTCCGAAGGGGATCAAGGGGACTGTTCCGCTGATGATAACTCCGCACGGCCATTCCACTAACACGGAGTTGTATGCGGGAGTCTACTGGAGCGAGAACGACCGTTCCCTGGCCGAGGATGGGGAGAGGAATATCGCTGTGCAGGCCGTTGAGGAAGGCTTTCTTGCCATCGCTCCGACCGCCAGGGCTTTCGGAAAGACAAGGACCAGCGCGGGACTGGCCTCTGATGCGACTTCATCTTGCCATGAATATATGCTTCATGACCTTTTGGTTGGCCGTACTCCCGTCGGGGAAAGAGTCTGGGACATCATGAGAATCATCGACTGGGCACTTGAGACCCAACCTGTGGATCCGGATAAGATAGTGGTCTCAGGTCATTCCGGGGGCGGTACCGCCACAATCTATGCCGGAGCCGTTGACACCAGAATCGCCCTTTGCATGCCTTCAGGGGCTTTCAGCTCTTATGAGAAAAGCATCCTCGCGATGCCTCATTGTGAGTGCAATTACATCCCCGGCATGCTTAATCTCGGGAATATGGGCGATTTGGCCGGTCTTGTCGCTGGCAGGCATCTTTGCGTGATCCAAGGCAAGGAGGACAGTATATTCCCGTTGGATGGAGCCCGGGAGGAGATCGAGAAGGCCAAGGAGATTTTCGCTGCCGCAGGCAAGGGCTCTTGTGAGCTGGCAGTCGGAGACGGTGGCCATCGTTATTATAAAGAGCCGGCTTGGCGTTTCATAAAGAAAAATCTTTCTGTTTTTTAAAGGCGTTTTTTCTGTTTTTTATCGGGTTTGCCGTTGTTCTGGCTTATTTTTGCCGAAACGATAAACTCGAACTATGCTGATAAACATCATGGCCGCCAAATGCATTGGCATTGAGGCGGTTCCGGTGACTGTCGAAGTTGACATCACTTCCGGGATAGGTGTCCATCTTGTGGGCTTGGCGGATGTCGCCGTCAAAGAAAGCCTCTTAAGGACGATAACGGCCTTGCAGTCGCTTGGATTCCACATTCCAGGCAAGAAAATAGTCATTAACCTGGCTCCCGCCGACATGCACAAGAATGGAGGCGGGTATGACCTGCCAATCGCTCTGGGCATCATAGCCGCTTCTGGTCAGAAAGAGCTTCCCGGGCTCGGGAAGTACATAGTAATGGGAGAGTTAGGTCTTGACGGCTCGTTGCGGGAGATTCAAGGCGCTCTTCCGATAGCTGATTTGGCCTCGTCTCTTGGGAAAAAGGGCTGCGTGTTGCCTCTGGAGTCCGCTTTGGAGGCCACAGAGTGCTCAGGGATAGAGATTTACGGCGTGAGGAACTTGCTCGAGGTCTTGGCGGTTTTGGAGGAAAAGGAAGACACAAGCGAGCTGCTGGTATGGAACACATCTCTTTATCAGAGTCTCCGTTCCCCGGTCCCTGTGGTTCGGCAGGCTCACCAAACGGGACAGGCTCACCAAACGGTCCCTGAGCTTGTCGAAGGGCCCAGATCCGAGATAATGGATTTCTCTGAAATAATCGGTCAAGAGAGCGCTAAACGAGGTGCGGAGATAGCGGCCGCCGGGGGGCATAATCTTATTATGATCGGTCCTCCTGGGAGCGGCAAGAGTTCCTTGGCCAAGGCAATGGCGGGAATCCTTCCCCCGATGACAAAGGAGGAGTCGATCGTGACCAGCAAGATATATTCGGTCTATGGGTATAAGGGATCAAGGCTCGGATTGATCCATGAGCGGCCGTTCAGGTCGCCTCATTACAGTGCTTCGCTTCCGGCTGTTATCGGTGGAGGAGCTGGACAGGACATCCGTCCCGGCGAAGTCACCCTCGCCCACAACGGGATTCTGTTCCTTGACGAATATGGGCAGATGCCGAAATCCGTCTTGGAGGCCCTACGGGGTCCGATGGAGGACCGGAAAGTGACAATCTCAAGGCTACGGTCCAAGTTGGAATATCCAGCCTCATTCATGCTTGTGGCAGCGTCAAATCCCTGTCCTTGTGGCTATTACGGTGAAGGGGACCGGTGCCGTTGCACTCCTGGCCAGCGGTTAGGCTATCTTTCCAAGCTCTCAGGCCCTATTATGGACAGAATAGACATTCAACTATGGCTCCACCCGGTTGACACTAAGAAACTTGTCGGAAGAAAAAAGGGGGAGTCCAGCGCTGAGGTCGCGGGTAGGATTCTCAAGGCAAGGGCCATCCAAAGCGACCGTTTCAAAGGCGAGGGAATATTCACGAACGCCGAGATGAGCGGCCGCCTGCTTGAGAAATACTGCCCCCTTGAGGGGGAGTGTAAATCATTGATGGAAAAGCTGATGGACAAGCTCGGGCTGTCGGCCAGGGCATATTCACGGATACTTAAAGTTGCGAGGACGATTGCGGATCTTGAGGGGGCTGAGAGCATTGAGCCGCAGTTCCTCTCCGAGGCAGCATCCTATCGCTTCCTTGACAGAATTGAGGGCTTGTGATGGGATATATTCCGGAAAAAGGTTATATTTGTGTGTTAAAAACCTTTATTGTTATGAAGAGATTACTGATTGCAATGGTCGCTTTATTCGCGATCACGACTGTCGCCTCAGCGGCTTCTTACAAGCTCGACGAGGCTTCTGTTGACAATGCCATCGAGAGTGCTGTCGAGGTTTCTACCGTTGATTTACTCGCCGAGATTCCCGCCCAGCTTCCCGCTGCACTGCCTGCTTCCGCATCCATTTCCGCAGGTAAGAGCCCTGTGGGCGCTATCCTCCTCACTTTCTTCCTTGGAGGATTCGGCATCCATCGTCACTATATGGGCACACGTCCGTGGATGTGGGCGATCTACACTTTCACATTCGGAGGCATATTCGGAATTGTACCGTTTGTGGATCTGATCGTTGAGATTGTTGCCACGGTGGAGGATGACTCGATCGCCAGATACTGCGGCAACACCTCATTCTTCATGTGGGGCTAATGCCGCGCTGGCTGCTGATAACAGCGTTTATTCTCATCTCCATCCCAAGCCTTTTCGCCCAACGGCGAGTCTCGGCTGGGGTGGAGGTGAAAACTTTATACTCGGGCAAGGTGACCACCGTAGCCAGCAAGGTCTATTGTACCTCCTCAGGTCGCCTTATCCAGGTGTTCGACTCCCCTTATCGTTACTACACGGTAACCAATCCTAACGGGGAGTTCAATATTTACATTCCCGAGACCAACGAGGTCTATTCCGAACGCAAGGAGGATTTTAGTGACCGGGATGATATCCTCTATCTTTTCCTTTCAGGCAGGGGAGATGATATGGGACTCGGGTTGTATGGCTACAAGCTCTCCGGCACTGTCCGTGAGGGCGGTGGCATTGTTAAAAGGACCTATGTTCCTTCCGCTCCTGGGAAGGGAGTCGCCAAGGTCGAGTTGGTCCAAGAGAATTTTCTGCCTATCTATCTGGCCTATTACAATGATGGTGGCGCCGTGGTGGGCAAGTTGTACCTTTCCTCGTATAACCGCTTCGGTAACATGATGTTACCTCTTCGTGTCACTTCCGTGCAATACACCTCCAAGAAGGATTCCACCCTTGTCCGTACCGTCTATTCCGATGTCAAAGTGGACGGACAAGATCCGATGTTCGATTTCCAGGTGCCAGCTGGCGCCAAGCCTGTAAAGAACAAACCGGCGGGAAGAAAGTGACACCGCCATGCCGCGCCGTCTCCCATTTGTTTTGATTTTTCTTGTCCTGACCATTTCGGCTCAAGGACAAGCTCCAGGTATTCTTGGATTTCCGGACAGGCTGATGTCGTCTTCCAGGATCGGCAAGGTGTCTCATAGGGAGGTCCCGAGAGTCCCGGAAGCGGACACCTCGAGGATGAGGTTCCCCGCCTATGGAGAAACGCCCGTCTCAAAGGATTACGACTTTTTCAAATACTTGATTGACAATGATTTGAGTGCGGACGCAAAAACACTCGTGCTTGGGAGTTACGCCCCTTCTGACACTTTGGATTTCATGAGGGCGAAGGTGCTTTTTTCCGACCTTAAACTCTTTCAGGCATCAGAGCTTTTCGACAAGGTTCCTATTGACTCTCCTTTTGGAGCGGAGTCGTTCTATTATAAGATTGTCTCACTAACGAGTGCCGGCGAATATGATAAGGCTGCCCGTTTTGCGGAAGGTGGTCCTTATGCTGAGTTGACCGATCTTCAGGCCGCCGGCCTCGCTCTGCTTCGAGGCCAGGAAGATGAGTGGCTGCGTCGCAGTTCGTCTTTCACATTCGGGGATTATGCCTTGGAAGAGAGTGAGAGGGTGTTGTCTGAGATTGGCTCGAGGCGCTTCAGTGGCAAATGCAAGCATGCTGGAGTGGCGGCGCTTGCTTCGGCGGTAGTCCCCGGGGCTGGTAAAATCTACGCCGGAAGGATAGGGGAGGGCGTCGCTGCCTTCCTGACGGTCGGCTCGTTAGGTGCTATCACAGCCGAGAATTGGGTGAGGCATGGGAGGAAGGATTGGCGAACTATCCTCGCCGGCTCCCTTTGCGCCACCTTCTATCTCGGGAATATATATGGTAGTTACATGTCTGTAAGCATAGAAAACAATGACAGGATCACGGCGGAGAACACGGCTATTGTCTATCATCTGCATCTTCCTCTGCGCGCCATTTTCCATTAGGGCGCAGAAGGCCGATCTGGGGGACCTGCTGGAGACAGCTCTTCAGTGGGAGAGAGTCGTGTATTCCTCTGACGACCCTTCACAGGTGCAGGACGCCCTGATAGCGAAGGCTGGTCTTTATGCCGAGGCTTTGATGTTCGAGGACGCTATGAGGACATTGGACAGGATCCGGATGTATCTTCTTTCTCCGGATAAAGCGTCAGGGGTTCTCCTGCGGAAGTCGTTGTATTCCAAAGAATCAGGTGATTATGGAGCCGCGCTCGGCTACCTTGAGGAAAGTGGTCTGGAGCATGACAATCCCGCTTTGTATTCTGTTCTGTTGGCTTCTTCAAGACGATTCTCAGAGGCTCGAGAGCAGGCGTTAAGGGCTGTCTCATCTGAAGAAGATCAGATTGCGGTGGAGGCTTTATTCCGTAAAGCTCCCAAACTGAAGAAAGAGGGGACCGCCGCGGCGTTGTCATTCATTCCTCCTGCCGGTCAGATCTATCTTGGAAGGCCGTGGGAAGGACTTCTGTCCATGATACTTAATGCGGGAGCCGTAGGGTTTACAGTCCTTGAGTTGATAGGCCACAATTGGGTTACAGGTTTTCTTGGAGGTGGACTGTTGCTGAACGAGACCTTCCTGAAAGGTAACATATCAAAAAACATCGCCTCTGTGGAAGAGGCGAATGACCTGTCTGTGAGGAAGTTCGTTGATTCTTTGGAGAAACTAGTCTTCCCAGCTGACCGTCCTTGAGCCGTCAGGATTCACCGCGATTGTCACTTTCAGGGTCTCTTCGGGGAGAATCTCCTCGATGTTCTCGGGCCACTCGATAAGGCAAGGGAAGCCGCTGTCAACATAGTCATAAAAACCAATGTCGAAGGCTTCTGAGATTTTGGCGATCCTGTAGAAATCGAAATGATAAAGAGGACTGCCGTCTGCGGTCCTGTATTCATTTACTATGGCGAAAGTGGGGGAGCTGACAGCGTCGTCACGGACGCCCAGGCGGTGGCATATTGCGGCGGTGAAGGTGGTTTTTCCCGCTCCCATCGGAGCGTAAAATGCTATGATTCTGTTGGTTCCGACTTCGGAAAGGAATTCCCCCGCAGCCCTGTCCAGGTCTTCCAAGCCGTTTATGGTTATTGAGTGTCTCATTATCTCGGTCTTAGCCATGTCTCAGGGTTCTGAGGATTCTTCCCAGACCAGATCTGGAAGTGGAGCTGTGTCTCGCCACCTATCGTATCGACTGTCCCAAGACTCTGGCCAGTCTTCACCTTGTCTCCCTTTTTGACGCTGACATTCCCCATCTTGCAATAGAATGAGAAATAGTTGCCGTGCTGGACAAGGACACACTTGTTGTAACCCGGCATGACGACAACCTGCTTAACCTCGCCGTCAAACACGGCCTTGACACTCGCACCTTGCTGGAGGGCTATCGAGATGCCGTTGTTGAAAGGAAGCTTAAGGTTCGGATAGACAGGGTCATAGCGTTGGCCGAAGTGGTCGACGACCGCTCCGTCAGCAGGCCAAGGAAGCTTGCCTTTGTTGGACTCGAACTTCTTGGCGAGGGTGTAGTCTATCGGTTTGGCCGGTTCTTTCGTGGTGTTTTTGCCGGAACCTTTAGCCCCGCTCTTTTCGTTGAGGGCTTGGGCGATGATCCTCTGGATTTCCCTGTTAAGGGCCTCAACTTCCTTCTGTTTCTTCGAAAGATCCTGCTGGTACTTTTTCTTGTCCCGCTTGAGTTGGTTTACAAGTTTCTGGGAATCAGTCTCTTCCGCTTGGAGCTTGCCAACATCTGCCAGCCGCTCCTTTCTCAAAGCCTCAGCGTCCTTTTTCAACAGGGCAAGGCCGGCTTTCTCTTTCTCAAGGGTGTCTCTAGCGGCGATAATCTTCTCAGCCTGGGTGTTCATCTGCTTGGACAGGTCGCGGAGATAACCATACCTCCTGAATGCCTGGCCGACATTGTCGCTCGCGAGGATGTACATGTACCAGACCTTGACGTTCCGGTTCTTGTAGGCGCCTCTGACGAGCCTCTCGTAATAGTCCGAAAGGGTGTCCAGGCGGGCCTGCATGATTTTTATCTCTTTCTCTTTGGAAGATATCGCGGAATTGAGGCCTGCGATCTCCCTGTCGCTCTCGGCGACAAGTTCCTTTCTCGCATCCACCTTTTTACGGATGAGGCTGAGCTGGTTCAAGGCGCTGGCGCTCTTGGCGGCGATGGCTTTTATCTGGCTGTCCAGCAAAGCTATCTCCTTTTGCAACCTTGCCTTTTTTGTCTCTTGTGCCTTGGTGTCCTGTGAATATGCCGGAGCGGACCAGCCCGAGAAGGCCAGCATGGTTAAGATCAATATGCCCAACCAGCGCCGTGTCATTCTTTGCCCTCCGCTTTCTTGTTAGCCGCCTGAGTTCTGTAAACTTTGGCGAGGTCTGTCTCTCCGAGAGTCTCCAGCACTTCGGCATAATGCTCCATGCAGGTGGCGCTGTCCTTGCCGCCGTAGATCATCGCATGCTTGAACACCGCTTTAGCGTCCTTGTTCTTTCCAAGCAGATGGAGAATCCATCCGTAGGTGTCAAGGTAGGTGGGATTGTCAGGCTCTTTATCAATAGTCTTCTTGCTCATGGCGCAAGCCTTTTTCAGGCTCTTGCCTTTCAAAGAGAGATAGTAGGCGTAGTTGTTGAGGGTGGGGCGATACTCCGGATTGGCCTTGAGAACCTGTTTGTAGTATTTGAAGGCTTCCTCCTCATTCCCCATCTCGTAGTACATGTCCCCGATGTTCGCCAAGGCGGGAATGGTCACGGAAGTGTCGTTCGGGGCAGTGGCTATGATCTTCTGGCTGTTGTCGATGATGCCCTGCCAGTCTTTCTTATTGTACAGGGCCGCGTTTTTGATGTCATAGAGGTCAATTTCTTTCGGGAACCTGGCGATAGCGCTGTCAACGGCAGGAATCAAGGCATCCCATTCGCTCTTGTAGGCGAGCAATTGGAGGTAGGTGGCGGTGGCGTCGAGACTCTCGGGATTGCTCTCCATATTCCTGCGGATCATGTCTTTAGCCTTGTCGATACGCTCCGTGGCATAGTAGTACATGCCGGCCGACTTGAGAACCGTGCTGTCGGAAGGGTGCAGCTGGGTCATCGTGTCATAGAGTGTGTCCAGCTTCGGTTTGAAGTTCTGCACGAATCGAGGCTCCGACCTCTGCAGGAGCATCCCGAGGTATTGGGCCTTGGTCTGGGGGTCCGTATTGACATCCCCGACGAACTTGTTGAGGGCAGTGAAATAACCGTCGTAATTCCTCCGGATCCGGTACACCTCAGCCTCCCCGAGAAGGGCGGGCATGTAATCTCCTTGAAGATCAAGAGCTTCCTTGTAGTACTCCAATGCGAGGGAATCCTGGTACTCGGCAAGGGTGTGGTCGCCGAGCTTAGACAACACGAAGGCAGATGAATACTCTTTATTATAGTCTTCCAGTACCTTCAGTGCCTCTTCGGGCTTGTTTTGGCGAAGAAGGATGTCGTACTTGGTCGATACCACGCTCTCGTTTTTCCCGAAAACAGCCTCGATCTGATCCAGCGCGGCAAGAGCCTTGTCAAACTGGTTTCCCTTGAGGTATAGATTGACCAATGAGAAATAGATGTCGTTTTTCTTGGGATATTCCTTGAGCAGATCCTCGTAGGTGGCGATGGTGAGATCGTCCTCTCCGGTCATCGAATAGACCAGAGCCAGCCTGTCTTTGTACCAATAGTTGCTTGGATCGATCTCCACTGCCTTCTTGAAGGCATCGCGAGCACCTGATATGTTCCTGCTGTACAGCCCGCACAGACCAACGTAATACCAGGCGGCATCATTGCCAGGATCCTCCTTCAGCACTTCCGTCAGCAGTTTCCCGGCCTTGGCCAGCTGCCCCTCACCGATGGCTCCCACCGCGTCAATCAGCCTTCCGTCCAATCGCCAACTGTCTTTTGTCTGGGAATATGCCTGACTCGCCCCAAGTGTGCCCAGGACAAGCAGCGACAGTACTATTCTTCTAACCAATCTCATTTTGACGTCTTTTTCAGCCGGAAGCCATCATGCAAAAATAGTGCTTTTCAGCAAATATGTAGTAAAGTAATAGACGTTTTATACTACGGCAAGACAACCTTCGCCTCCCTGCGCTTCGCGCCCTATCCGGGTAAATGGTCGTCGAAGGTTGTCTTGCCGTAGTGTCGTCGAATCCTACGAATCGCCTAACGTCCACCGGAGTGGCCGCCGCCTGAGAATCCGCCACCACCACCGAAAGAGGTGTGACCACCGAAGCCTCCGCTTCTCGAAGATCTTTGGCTCGCGGCATAGGAATTCGCGGCCCGGTTGAAGAACCTCGAGGTGTCCCCGATGGTGTTCCAAAGGACCACAGGTGTAGCGTCATTGAACTGCTCCATGGTCTTGGAAAGGGTGAAATATTCCGGACACACCTTCTTGAAGTCCTTATAAACCTGTTCAGCCATTCCGAATAGGGAAGCGAAGATGAGGTAGTTGTTCCAGAGTCCGACTTCGACGGCGCCCCTGTCTTGGATGAGGGTGAAGTCCCTAAGGAATTTCTTGAGTCCGAAGACCTCACGGACATCCTTGGCAGTCAATGTCTTAAGGGTAGATCCATCCTTAAGCCTCAATTGCCAGTTATAGATCTTCTTCCCATGCTTGTTCGCCCACTTCCTTAGTTCTTTTTTCTGAAGGATAGAGTCGTCACCGGCTGCCTCCTTGAAGAAATTGTAGATGTCCATCTCCATGTTGAGGTCGGGACTTGAGACATCATCATCGGTAAGGGTGAGCTCATTGATTTTGAACGCCGGATCTCCCTCAAGTTGAGGGACTAACTGGAACGCGCCACGGTAGAACAGGCGCATCATGTAGGCTGAAATGAGGTTCTGGATGCCAGTAGGGCTGGCTGAGGAAGAGTACTTTGGATGGATCAGGTTCATGATGTTGATGGCTTTGCGCAGATTGCCGCCAACAGGCACACCCCTGAACCATTCCACATCTTCCTCCTTGCCTCCAAGAAGCTCTTTCCTGCGTTTCTTGTTGCTTATGCCGATCCATGCCAATCCGCCCAAAATTCCTCCGCCAACCAGGATAAACCCGGCGGCTAAGAGGAAGTTCACCACCTTGGCCAAAAAGTCCTCACCATAATCGCTGCCTTTGAAGGCTTTCTTCTGAACATCCTCAAAAGACTTGTCCACAGTGATCTCGGGGTTGAATATCCCTTTCTCGAAACCGAGAAGAGCTATCAGGGTGCTATTGCTGGTGAACCGTTGTGTTGACCAGAATTTGGCCGCTCCGTCAACTACCTCGGCCTCGCCGTGGAAGCCGAAACCCCAGATGAGAGTGTTCTCGGGAGTCAGAATGGTGCCGTTTTTCCGAATCGTCAGAGACACATCGTCTATCCCGCTGTCGGTCTCAGTGATGAATTGAAAATGAAGCGCGTCCTTGTCGGAATAGCCTTTAACCAGACCTGTGAGAGTGTATGAGACGATATAGGTGTGAAGCCCATTGCTTCCGACCCCCCAACAAACCTCATATCCACCAGACTTCTCGACAAGGCCGCACCGAAAGGCTTTTTCTTCACGAGAACGACCAAGATCCCAATCAGTTCCCTCATTTGTGTACACCGTGCCTGTCTCATCTGTGACATTGAGGTTGAGGAGTTTCATCTTGCCGAGGTTCTCTTTTCCGAGATACCATTCGGTGATTCTGCCGCCCACGTCGATGACCCATGTCTCGGCCACTTGAGCGGAGCCGTCGTCCTGTAATTCAACATCTATCCGCACAGATTCGACCTGGCTTTGGGCCAGGGCCTGTACGGATAGGGAAAGCAAGACGACGCCCAGGATGAGCCTAAGCCGTCGCATAGTTGATTATTTGTTGAATATGTCCGCTACAGAAGGAGCCTCCGCCTTTGCGGCATCCTCGGGGAGAAGATCGTGGGTGGTGAAGCCGAACATCGAGGCGACCAGGTTGGAAGGGAACTGGCGGACCATCATATTCAGTTTCGTGACTGAGTCGTTGTACACCATCCTGGAGAGACGGACATTCTCCTCGTACTGGCGGATGCTGGCCATCGTGTCGGTGAACATCTGGTTCGCCTTGAGATCCGGATAGGCCTCGGCCACGGCGGAGAGGCGTGTCAGGACATCCATGATGGCGTTTTCCTGCTCGGCAACCTGCCCGGGCGCGACATTGGTCGCCCTGCGGGAAGCGATGACATCGGTGAGGGTGTCATGCTCGTGAGCGGCATATTGCTTGGTCATCTCAACGAGGTTGGTAAGGGCGTCCCACCTGGACTTGAGCTGGACATTGATCTGTCCGAAGGCGTTCTTCATCTTCTCCTCGAGGCTGACGAACGCGCGTTGGGTCCTGATGATGTAGAGGACGATGATTACCACAAGGGCAATGATGATAATTGTTACCATTTCTCTAAAGGTTTGTTGGTTAGTGATTTCCGTTATCCTACCACCCAGACAAGCACATGGTTGTCGAAGGTGATGTATTCAAGTTCGAAGTCTTCCTCATATCCATCCTTGTGGATGAATGTGGCATCCAGCTCACCCTCGCCCCTCGGACGGAAGCGCTCGACTTCGATCTGCTCGGCGAAGTCGACAGGGTACGCTGAGACCAGCTTGTAGATGGCCTCTTTGGCGCACCAGTAGATAGCCAGCTGCTCGTTGCGCTTGTCGTCATCCAGGTCATCGATCTCCTCTTCGGAGAGGGCTTTGCGCTCTACGGCGGAGAAATCCCTCGCCAGGGACTCGATGTCTATTCCGACATCCTCGTTGTCGTTGAGTATTACCGCCACGTACTTCGCGGTGTGGGTGATGCTGATGTTGGTCACGCTGTTCTCAAGGTAAGGCTTGCCGTTGTCGTGGTGGCTGAGATAGACCTTCTCCCCGAAAAGCTCGCAAAGGAGGGCCCTGACCGCCAGCCGCTGCTTACGCATGGACTCGCTGCCTATGAATGAGATCTCCTCCATCTCGTCGCTCGGGACAGAGGCAAGCTCCTTGAGTTCATCTTCAGTCTCGGTTATCTGCCAGACGCCAATAAGCGACCGGCTGTCTTCTAATTCTTTCTTTAGATATAGTGCCATAGTTAAATTGCTCCCCGGAAAGCTCCGGCGAGTGATTTGTGAATATTCGGTAAGGAGTACGACAACGGGTCGTCGGATCGGGGATCCGCCTTGGATGATGTGTCAGTCAATACGCAACTGGGAGGCTCCATAAATCGTTGTCGCTAATATATCACCACAAATATAATGATTTTTTGAAATACAAAGAAAAAAGCCCCGAAAGTTCCGGAAAACTTTCGGGGTCGAATCAAGCGTTACGGCTGTTACTTTTTCGATTTCCCGGTGGATTCGGAGTGGATGTAAGGGTTGCTACTGTTATAGTTGCTGCCGTTAATGTAGATGATAGCTTTCTTCCCGGATCCGGATGGATCGTCAGGAATAGAGGTAACCGGCAGATACCCTTGATCCCATTTGCTCCAGCTTTGACCTGAGCGGTGATTGCCCTCGAGCCTCCAATACAGGTTGCCGTAAACAAAGCAGTTCTCGTGATCAGTCAGATCTTCGGTAGGGAGCACCCTCGTTACTCTTTCTTCGCCCTGGCTGAAATTCTTGCGGGTGAAATCCGCATAACCACTGTCGGTGTCTTTCGCGTATTTGCCGTTATGAGGAGACTCCCAAAGCTCATAACCGTAAACGGTGTTCCCATCCCTGTCTTTGCTCTTGATCAGGTGGATCACCTTGT
>JAEEGI010006937.1_pt1 | contig 25498 bp, 22 predicted proteins | sample 8958751 | NCBI WGS metagenome assembly JAEEGI01 (sample SAMN16246545, study PRJNA631951) | gut metagenome | biome: gut microbiome; feature: rumen; material: KS-attached | host: Bos | place: Iran: Karaj | collected 2018-10
CCAGGCATCCAAAGGATTCTTAGTACCCAGCTTCAGCCCATCACTATCAACCTCTTCAATCTCAGTATAAGTCGTAAAGAAGTCGTACACATTCCAAAGCATCGCTAGCTTACGACTGACATCAGAGACATCCTTATCAAGCAGTGCAAAATCCTCACCAGATAGCACCGGGGAGCTCAGTAGCAAGAACCGTAACGCATCAGCAGAGTATTGGTCCATCAAGATATTCGGATCAGTGTAATTGCCAAGCGACTTACTCATCTTACGGCCGTCGTTACCGGCAAGCGTCCCTGTAGTAATCACGTTTTTATAGGCATTTTTAGCACCAGACCTAGCCTTCTCACCAAAGGCACCAATCTCAGCCAACGCCGTATTCACCGCATGCACATAATAGAACCAAGCCCGCACCTGCCCGACATATTCCACAATGAAATCAGCCGGATAGTTACGTTCAAACTTCTCTTTGTTCTCAAACGGGTAGTGAAGCTGCGCAAACGGCATCGAACCAGATTCAAACCAACAATCTAAAACTTTTTCAATTCGCGTAAAATGCTCACCATCTATATCAAACTCTATCGCATCCACCCATGGACGGTGATAATCCTCAAGACGCTTACCAGACAACTCATAAAGCTCATCATAAGAACCCACCACCTTAATGGACCCCTTGTCACCCTTCCACACCGGCATCGCCGTTGCCCAAAAACGATCACGCGACAAATTCCAATCTGGTGCCTGTTCGATATTCTTCGCAAAACGACCATGTTTCAAATACTCCGGGAACCAGTTGATATTCTCGTTTTCTGAAAGCATCAGAGGCTTCTGGTTCTCAATATCAAAGAACCAAGACGGGAAGGCGCGATACATAATACGTTCTTTAGAACGCGGATTGAACGGATATTCGTGCTGAATATACTCAATCTTGTAGATAATTCCCTTCTCTTCGAGCACCTTGGCGATGAATTTGTTACCCGCCCAAGCTTGAATACCGTGCTCATCAGTGTCACGCACCCCAAGTACATGAAGTTCAGATGCCATCTCAGGAAGATAATAACCATTTTCATCTAGACAATCTACGAAATCTAGCTCGTATTTCTGAGCTAATGCATAGTCGTCTTCACCATAAGCCGGAGCAATGTGAACGATACCCGTACCATCATCAGCCGAAACAAAATCACCCGGCAGTACCGTATAGGTATCCGGACGAGTAATCGTGCCTTTGTCACCACGTAATCCTAAGTCAAACAAACCATCCGCAACTTTAATAATTGACTCATATTTCTGGCCCACAAAATGTGCACCCTTAAAAGCCTGTGTCGGCTTTACATCTTTGAACAAAACTTTTGCACGCTCTGTAGCCAAAATGTATTGCTCGCCGTCAATGTCATAGACACCATAATCTAAGTCTGGGCTGATGGCGAGAGCCATGTTGGCCGGCAACGTCCATGGCGTAGTCGTCCAAGCTAAAAAGTAAGTGTTCTCCGCACCTTTTAATCTGAATTTCACATAAGCCGAAGGGTCAGTCACGGTCTGATAGGCATCGTTATCCATGGTCACCTCAGCCTTGGAAACCGGCGTCGCAAACTTCGTATCATACATCAGGACCTTGCGGCCTTCATAAATTTTACCCGCTTCATATAATTCTTTGAACGCCCACCACACGGATTCCATAAAATCTTTGTTCATTGTACGGTAACAATTATCAAAATCCACCCAGCGGCCAATGCGGTCAATAGTCGAACGCCAAGTCTCGGAATTCGCCACCATGGACTCACGCGCTTTAATAATATAATCCTCAAGCGACCATTTAGTGCCAATTTCACGACGATCAGTAATACCAAGTTGCTTTTCGACGAAGTTCTCTGCCGGGAGACCATGGCAGTCCCAACCCCATCTTCGCTCCACACGGTAACCATTCATGGTCCAATAGCGTGGCACGGCATCTTTTACGATCGAGCTAAGTAGCGTCCCGTGATGCGGATTACCTGTAATAAAAGGAGGTCCATCATAAAAAACGTAAGATTTATCGATCGGCCGATTCTCAACCGACTTCTCGAAGGTTTGATTCTTCTTCCACCAATCTACGAGAGCCTTCTCGTATTCGATGGCCTTTCTTCGTGTGCCCGCTTGGTATTTCATTTGGTCTCCTTTAAATTAAAAAATCCAATGGTTTTGCCATTGGAACTCCTCGGAGCGGTACCATCCAATTTCTGGCTGCTGCCAGCACTTAATTTATCTCTTACGCGGATTCACGAGCGGGTCTAATCGGGTGTTTCCCTTTCTTCCGCCGGCTTGCAGGTGATAGCTGCTAATAACGCCTTATATCGTAAGTATAACATATCACCACTAAAACTAAAATAGTTTTAGAACTAGAACATTAGATTTGTATTAAACGAGTTTTAGTACCATTTACCAGAAGAATAAGCTTCTGAAATATGCTCTACATTTATGAGGCTCAGAAGGTTAAGAACCAGCTACGCAACGCAACAAGTCTATATCATATCATGTAATATAACACTTCATTCATCAGCGGCAGCGTCCGCCCGCGCCACATATTTAACACTCCGCCGTTATTATCTAGTGCGATAATGGTGGGATATTCAACAATGTCATAAGTTTCACAAAAACCACCATTTTCATCAGGGTTCATCGTCTCAATCACGTGCCCAGTCTGTCGGCGGATGTTTTCTAGCCACTCGTCGACACTTCTAGTATAATCCTCGTTATCCCGATAAACACAAACCACCCGCATGCTGTTATTTCTTACTCTTTTGTTCTTTTAGGATTTTTTCAAAATCTTCGAGAGTCTTAAACTCGCGAAAAACGGAAGCAAAACGTACATAAGCTACTTCGTTAACCTCAGCTAACACATCAAGCACTGCCTCACCAATTTGTTTGGAACTCACTTGATCGGTATTATAGGAATACAGAATATCCGTAGCGCGCGTCACGACGTCTTCAATCTCCAGTTCGGAATTGAAAAACTTGCCCACGCTACGTTTCACTGCCAGAAGCAACTTATCACGATCGTAAATTTCTTTGTTGCCACTGCGTTTTAAAACGGTTAGTGGCGGAAGCTCAATTCTTTCATAGGTGGTGAAACGGTGACCATCGGTAGATTCACGACGGCGACGAATCATGGTGCCGTCAAGAGTTTCCCTACTCTCTAACACTTTGCTATCGCCGATCCGGAATTTACGCTCCATGGCCCGCTCCTTTTAATTCTTTTTTCTTTTACCTCGCAAACGCTCACGTAGTGAAGGAGGTACATCCATCTCATCATCGTCAGAAGGAGCTGGTTGCTCTGGTTCCGGCGTATTCTTAATGGAATCCCACATGTTGGATTTATTCTCTAAAGCAAAATCTTTTGCTTCGGTAGTTGGCTTCTCATCCTCAGATGAGAAAGAGGAAGTAGTCGTGTCTTTAGTCGATTGTTCTTCATCATTATTGAAGTATTCTGAATCAAAGCCAGTCGCTACCACAGTGACTACGATTTCATCTTCTAACTCAGGACGAATCGAGGCGCCGAAAATAATGTTCGCATCTGGCGAAACTGCACCAGTAATCACCTCAGCCGCTTCTTGCACTTCGCTCATCGACATGTCATAACCACCAGCTACGCTAAAGAGCACACCACGCGCACCCTCAATCTTCACTTCAATCAGTGGCGATTCTACAGCTTGTTGAGCTGCAATCACTGCGCGGTTCTCACCAGAAGCCCGACCGATACCCATAAGCGCCGAGCCGGCATTCTTCATAATGGCTTTCACATCGGCAAAGTCAAGGTTAATCAGCGAGTGCTCAGTAATGAGCTCAGAGATACCCTGAACGCCTTGGCGCAGAACATCATCGGCAATTTTAAATGTTTCAAGTAATGGAGTACGAGGATCGATAGTTTGGAGTAATCTATCATTTGGAATTGTAATCAATGCGTCAACTTGACGAGCCAACTTATCAATCGCTAAATCAGCATTCGCCCGACGACGTGCACCTTCAAAGGTAAATGGCTTCGTTGCCACACCTACGGTCAAAATATCCTTCTTGCGAGCCTCTTCAGCCACAATTGGACCAGCGCCAGAACCGGTACCACCACCAGCACCAAGTGTGATAAACACCATGTCAGCGCCGTCTAGTGCCTTATCAATGGCTTCTCTACCTTCTTCGGCAGCTTCGCGACCTTTTTCCGGATCACCACCGGCGCCAAGGCCTTTACCAATATGAACTTTCGTGTCAGCTGAAGAATGATGGAGTGCCTGAGCATCGGTATTGATGGCAACAAATTCCACACCGGTGAGCCCAACTTCTTTCATTCTTTCAACAGCGGAACCTCCGGCACCGCCTACGCCCACAACTTTAATGCTTGCTTTGCTTTCCACCTCTGTCGGTTTAACTTCTGGCATAATAAATCCTCGCTTTATATACTAATAGTATATATCTAAATGGTCTCTAAATCAAGAGTTAAAATTTGCTGAATAACTTTTTTAAGAAATTTGGCTTGTTTTGAGAAGACTTAGAGGATTTCTTAGATTTCTTACCTGATGATGGAAGTTGATCAAGGCTTTCGGCCGCCATTTTAGCAAGACCAATCGCTACGGCATACTCTGGTTTCTCAATTGGTTCAGCCACTCCACCTAAATCTTGTGGTACACCAACCTTCACTGCCGCTTCTAGCACTTGTTTAGCAAACAACTCAATATCACGCATCTTTGCGCCGCCACCGGTCAGAATGATTCCCTCTGGAAGCCTCTGGTCATAGCGTGCAGATTTTAGTTTTTTCCGAATCTCGGTAAATATCTCTTCAAGACGAGCCCTCACCACTTCTTCAACTTCTTTTCTTTCAAAAGCGCGCTCGGCTTTACCTTCCTTGCCAATCCGAATCACTGGGTTTTTATCAGAATTAAAATTTCCCGTCACAAAACGCGTCTTAATCTCTTCGGCCATCTCAGGGTCAATCGCGAGCACAATCGCCAAATCATTGGTGATATTGTTCGAACCAGCCGGTACCACGCCAACGTATTGCAAATCACCCTCTTCATAAACCGCTACCGAAGTAGTCGCAGCCCCCATATCTACCACGGCCACGCCATTTTCCTTCTGGCGCTCATTCAAAACCGCTTTAGCGGCCGCTACTGCGCTTGGCACTAAGCGATCGGCATTCACATCAGCCGACATTGTAGCCTTCTTCAAATTCTCACAATTCGGAGTTAAAGCCGAAATCACATTCGCTCGCATTTCAAGACGAGCCCCGCTCATCCCTAGCGGATCTTTAATCCCCGCCTGTCCATCTAGGGCATATTCAAGCGGGATTACGTCAAGCACATCGCGATTAGCCGGAATTCGGCCAGTCACCGCTACATCTTCAACTCGGTCAAGATCAGTCTCGTTAATCTCGTGCTCTACCGTACCAACCGCAATCATTCCCTCGGTATGAGTAGACAAAATCTGTGAACCATTAATCGATACAAACGCCGAACGTACCTCATAACCTGCCATTCGCTCCGCCTCAGCCAGCATTTTGTCAATTGATTCAGCCGGGCCAGTCAGATTCGCCGGGATACCCTTTCGCATACCAGCAGTTTTACCTTCATTATACCCAACTACTGCTAGATGATTGTCCTTGTCAACGGTAGCAATAATGGCGCGGACGTTTTCGGTGCCCACGTCGAGACCGGTTACAAAACGTTTGTCGTTATCCATAAGCTCATTATAACACAATTAATCGGGCAGAGTCAAAACTTCGTAGCCATCTTTGGTCACGAGGACGGTATGCTCACAGTGGCAACCAATGCTACCATCGTTCATTTTCACAGTCCAATTGTCATCACCTTCGATATGATTAGCTGGTTTACCAAGACAAGACATCGGCTCAATACAAATCGTATCACCTTCCACCAACTTATAGCCGTGGCCCTTCTTGCCATAATTTGGCACTTCTGGCGCCGAATGCATTTCTTTATCAATGCCATGGCCAACATAATTCTCAATCACACCAAGATGACCTTTTCTCAAAACTTGCTCCACTGCATTTCCAATCGTACCTATCGTAGCACCCGGCTTTACTTGCTCAATCCCCTCCCACATCGAGGATTCCGTCACACTAATCATTTTTTTCACGGCTGGCGAGCCTTCGCCGCCTACTAGCATCGTAAACGCCGAATCGGTAAAATAACCCTTATAATATATATCCAAATCAAAACTCACCTTATCGCCCTTTTCTAAAGGCTCATCCTTCGGCGCACCATGCACTAGCTCGTCATTTACGGAAATACAAATAGCACCCGGGAACTCTTCATCTAGCATGTCATAAGCCACCTTCGCCCCACGTTTGACAATCTCCTCGCGCACCCAGGCATCAATCTCTTTACCAGTCATCCCCGGCTTCACATACTCTTTCAAATCGCGCAACAGATTTCCCAAAATCTTGCCTCCTTCACGCATGGCAATAATCTTTTCCTGGACCTTGTCCTGGCTACTATTCTCAATATTAATCATTTTATTCTCCGTAACTTTTTTCAATCTCTTCGCCATTGACGTCTTCGTTTTGTTCAGTGGCATCAGGGTTTAATTCTTTCACAACATCCACCAAACGGTCGGTCACTTCACCAATTGAACCCACGCCATCAACTCGCCGAATTGGAACATTTTTGGCTTCCAACAGAGGTAAAATTGAACAAATATTTTGTTCAAAGATTTCAAAGCGCCGATTAATGCTTTCCTTTTCTTTGTCATCATCACGACCACGCAGCGTCAAACGTTCGTAAAGTTCTTCCTTTGGTACTTCCAAAATTATGGCCCCGTCTAATTTATCGGACATATGATCAACCAACCATTTGGCTTGGTATTCCGTGCGCGGATAGCCATCAAGTATCACATCAAAACCTTCAGCCTCAGATTTCTCAATTTGCTTAGTCATTAAACGAATTACGTCTTCATCTGGGATGAGATTACCTTTATCAATCGTGTTAGCATACTCGCCAGTATCACGAATCACCTGCCCTACCGACAAAGCGCGCCAACCAAAAATCTCCGACAAAGCCTTGCCTTGCGTTCCCTTACCTGAACCAGCTAAACCAAATAAAATAATCATATTACTCCTTTAATTAAATTATAGCACAAAAAATCTCCCCTTAAAGGGGAGATTTTGTTATTTCAAGCCAAGCTTGATGCGTTCAGTCTTTTCGGCCTTGCGGGCTTCGCGAATGATAGCTTTAAGACGGCGTTCGCGCTTTGACATAGGTTTTGAAAAACGCATTTGCGACTTCTTAAGAGGCATCATACCGCTCTGAAGGACTTTACGGTTGAAACGACGAATAATGTTCTCGTTCGCTTCTCCCTGATCTTTTCTAGTAACTTTAATAGCCATATTGAAATGTATTATACCACAGAGCAAAAATTTATACAATACTTCGACGAGACTCTGCTCGACGACGAGATTCGACTCGACGACGAGACTCGACTCGAAGAGCGAGTCTCCCTTTTCCAGTTTTTGTTCCTAACAAAAATGGCGGATCCGACGAGACTCGAACTCGCGACCTCTGCCGTGACAGGGCAGCGCTCTAACCAACTGAGCTACGAATCCACCTGCTGGTTATTATATCGCATTTAGATATGAAAATCAAGAGATTTTAAACGCCAGGAATCTGGAAAGAACCTGGAGTAGCAGCTTGTGGCTGGTAAACTTGGTCTTGCATGGCTGGTTGAGGACCAAGCGGTATTTGTGTAGGATCAATCGGTGGAGCTGGTGGTGGCGGCAAAATCTCCGCATCGGCTGGCGGCATATAGTTAATCTCAGGTACTCCATTAACTTCTGGAGCCGAGGCTACGGCAGGCGCCGAATCAAGGGCTGGATTACTGGAGATAATTGGAACAGGAGGCGTATCATCAGCAACGTCGGCCAAAGCATCTTGCAGCATCTGACCATATTTATTAGTCCCTTCACTCAAAGTTTCCGGGGCAAAATCAGCCGAAGGGGCAATCACTCTCTCAGAACCAGTAATTCCCTCCTCTACTGGTGGTAAGGACGGAGCTACAGCATCCGCTGTCGCCTCTGCAGCCTCTACGGCTGGAGCGGCTTCTTGAGCCGGTTCGGTCGCAGTTGGCACTGTCGTACCCACTTCAGCCACGCCAGGCATCGCATCATCAGATAATTCATCTAGTTTAACCGGCTGGTTGCTGGCTTCTGGCGTCACCTCAGCTACAGCCTGCACAAGGCTATTCTCGGCTGCCTTAAGATCATCTAATAAACCAGAATCCTTTTCATTAACCGTAGTATCAATTTCCTTTTCTTCATCAACGTTTTGTTCATTGCCATGTTTAATGTCTAACTTCGTCGCATCATTTTCGGTCTTTTCAGAAACGCCCGCAAAGCTAAACATCTCATTTTCAAGGTCTTTAGTAATATTCTTAGTGATCAATTGTTGATTAGCGCCAAATTCCATCAGTTTGGAAGCAATCTCCATCGTCTTAGAAGTGGTACCAGCGCTAGCAAAACGATCGGTCGAAGCCACAATACCAGTTAAGAATGCAGTAGCCTCATCTTTTTCAAATTTAGAATTGTTCGAACCAAGAAGTAGTTCAGCCACCATCTCAGAAACCGAGCTTGCCGTCTTATCGCTCCATTCAATCTCACCAAGCTTGCCTGGCTTACCAGTAGTAATATTCACAATCGTTGCATCATGCATAATACGGCCGTGCTCTCTCAGCGCATCATCAAGATCGGTACCATTCGCCACATCAAGCGCAAGTACTAAGTCCACATTATAATCACCGTAAGAAAACTCTAAATCATCGCTAGTAATGCGTGCGTGATATGGTGTAATAAAAATCTTCACGTAATCACCATCTAGCTTGTAACGCAAATGGTCGGCCTTCTCCTTATCTAGTGCAATCACAAAATCCTGCAAAATGTTAGCATTCTGCTCAAACGTCTCTTCGGGTTTCAAGAATTTAAGCGCATTTGGAGTAGCACCTGAATAAATCGCCGTGACTCTCTTGCCAATGCGGTCTAAATACAAACTAAGCCCAATCGCCGCACATAATTCATCCACCGACGGGTCAGAAGAAAGTGCAATCAAAATATTATGAAGCTCACCAACCTTGGCGGCTACTTCGGCAATAATTGCAGAATTATCAGTAGTATTCTCTGGCACTCCATCAGCAGTCACGCCATCAGCAACAACACCATCTGGAAGAATTGGCGCCACAACATCATTGTCATCCTTGCTATCAGGAGTGGCAACAGGCTCTGCTACTGTCGTAGTTTTTGTATCTTTTTGGTCAGGCATTATTACCTTTCTAACATAAGATTACCATAAGCTTGTAAAAATGGCAAGGTTTTATTTTGACAGCCCACTTGATAAAGACTTTACTTTTTAAGAGAAAAGAGTTATAATGTGTGAAAGTCATTAATTTTTAATTATATAGGAAAAAAATGCCGATTATCAAATCTGCCAAGAAGGCTGCTCGTCAAGCGGAAAAGCGCACGGAGCACAACGTAGAAATCAAAAAAGATATCAGAGCTGCAGTAAAAGCTTTTAAAGCAAAACCAAGTGTCAAATCTTTGGCCAAAGCTCAATCCGAGTATGACAAAGCTGTGAAGAAAGACCTCATCAAGAAGAACACCGCTTCACGCCGCAAAGCTGCTTTGCACGCTTTTGCCAAAAAAGCTGGTGTCAAATTGACCGCTACTAAGGCTCCTAAAGCCACCAAGGCTGCTGCCCCAAAGGCCGCTACTAAAACTGCCAAGACGACCGCCAAGGCTCCTAAAGCCACCGCCAAGAAGCCAGCTGCCAAAAAACCAACCGCTAAGAAGCCTGCTACCACTAAAAAGTAGATAATTCAAGCAAAAACGACTCCACGAGTAACCAGGGGTCGATTTTTGTGGATTTCATTTCAAGATCAAGCTTAGACAGCGTCTTCAGCACTTTCTTTTCTTTATTTCCCTGTTTCATTGAAAAATCTTTAATTGCCTGCGAAACTAGAAGCCCAGTGAATTTAATCGGGTCCTCATTTGGCTTAATTGATTCTAGCATCTTGATAGCTCGCGGACCATCAGTCTTCGCCGTGCGATAGATATTAAATACTTGCTTAAAATTCGGGTCTTCCGGCAAATCAAATTCCCTCACCAAAATCCTATCTTTAATCTCTTTATAAGCAATGCTCCGTTTATCTAACTTAGTTTCAAACAGGATAATCTCGTGCGGAGTATCCAAATATTTAGCTAGCTCCCCATAAGCCGGCTTATTTGCTGAAAAATCACGAATTAAAATCTTACGTTTCTCACAAAACAGTGAAGCTCCATAAAAAATACTCGGAAGGTCTGCCAAATTAATCTCGGCCCCCTCAATCACTTCATAGTCCTTACCCAACAGTTTTTTAATTTCCTGCTGCGCCCGAACACGGTCATCACCGGTAAATATCTGAATCATTTCTCACCCTCCTTCTTCTGACAATGCGGACAAATATGCGTACCGCGCCCAGCCACCTTGATCTTTATAATCTTGGTCCCGCAGCGTGGGCAAGGCTGTCCTTCCTTATGAAACACCTGTGCAAAGAAATCAAGATAATCACCCCTAGTCCCATCAGCTTTTACATAAGTCGCCATGGTCGAACCACCAGAAGCAATCGATTTTTCCATCACATCCTTAGCGTTTTCAATTAGCAGCTCAGTTTCTTTCCGCGTAATAGTACCACATTTTCTCTCTGGATGAATCTTGCTCGCAAACAGCGCCTCGTCAGCATAAATATTCCCCAGCCCACAGATGATAGTCTGGTCTAGAATAGTCGGTTTAATCGCCGAATTCTTGTGACGTTGCAGTTTTTCATATAGCTCATCAACGGAAATCGTCCAAGGCTCCGGAGCCAATTTCTTAATAAATGCGTCATTCTCAACTTCGCTAGTCGGAAGAACCTTAATAAAACCAAACTTTCTCTGGTCATTAAAATACAAAACCCCATCATTAAACTCGAGAATCACTCTAGTCTGTTTATTTGGCAACTTAGCCGTAAAATTCTCGCTCGGATGGCCAGCAGCATAGCGCTCTTCTCCATCATAAATCAGCTGTCCCGTCATCCTCAGATGAATCATCAGCGACTTCTGATTATCTAGGTCGATAATGAGAGCCTTCCCAAACCGACGAATATCTTTCACCACCCCAGCCACTGGCTCACCGATAAAAGATTTGGCACATAAAATCGTGGTCCTTATCAGTTTCTTCTTCACGATAAACTGACAAAGACCACGTTTAATTGTTTCTACCTCTGGTAACTCCGGCATACGCCTATTATATCATATCAGTGAGCGTAGGCGATGTTTTGCTCCATAGCTTGAGTTTCAAGCGCAGCCATGCGAGCGGCATCATCAATCGCAGAGTTCACGGAATGTTTGACGCGAGCTTTTTCCTCAGCTTTCTTGGCATCATTCCAACGATCCAAAGTGCCCACTAGATACCCAGTGATGCGGCGAAGACGTTCAAATTTACCCTCGTCAAAGTATTCAGCATATTGTTCAAAATATTCCTTGGCAGCCTTTTCATCCTTCTTCTCAGCAATGAGTCTCATGCCGGCCTCAACCAGGCAAGAAACGTGCATTGTTTCGTATTGCTCAAAATCTTCCAAAACTTTCTTAGCATCACTTTCAGAAACTTTGGCATAACGATTCAAAGACTTTACAAAGCGCTTGAGGTCGAAATTCTCGGCGTCGTTAGGGTTTTTGTAAATAATTTTCTTCATGATTTTCTGTCCTTTCACAGACTTATGTTTGTTATTAAGCATTACCTGAAAACCATTATAAACACCATATGTAGTGGTGTCAAGGACTTTTTAACACTAAATATGGAAAAATTGTGGAAAACTACAGTTCGCCCCAATTCTTACCAACTGTCACTTCAACCGCCAATTTAATCTCAAGTTCTGGCGCAACATGTTCCATCTCGCGCTGCAATATTTCTGCCACTTTCTCAGCCTGCTCTTCATCACATTCCACGATCAACGAGTCATGAATCTGCATTACCAGCTCAGCACCCTCTGGCAAAGCTTTGTCCACGTGGATCATCGCCCGTTTCATCAAATCCGCTTCCGTACCCTGAATCGGCATATTCATCGCCGCTCGCTCGGCCGCTTGCCGAATTACAAAGTTCGACGATTTCACATCAGGAGTCGGACGACGGCGACCATAAAAAGTCTCCACAAATCCTTCTTCCCTAGCCTGCTTCAGAATCTGTTCTAATTTCTGTTTGATCGGCGCTCTTAACTTAAAATAATTCTCGATAAATTCTTTCGCTTCATAAAACGGCATCTTCGCAGCCTCCGACAAACCCCTCACGCTCATACCATAAAGAATCCCAAAATTCACTACCTTGGCGGCCCGACGTTGTTCCTTAGTTACCTGCTCAAACGGAACATGAAAAGCTTCCGCCGCCGTCTTAGTGTGAATATCAATACCCTTATTGAAATCGTCAATCAGATTTTGGTCCCCACTTAAAATCGCCGCAAGTCTTAGTTCAAACTGTGAATAATCCGCCGAAACCAGCACCTTGCCTTCTGGCGCCACAAACCCAGTACGAATCCGCTTCCCCTCCTCAGTACGCACCGGAATATTTTGCATATTTGGATCCTTCGAGCTCAAGCGCCCAGTTGCAGTCACGTTTTGGGTGAAAGTCGTATGCACCCGACCATCATCATCGGCCAAATCCGGCATTGGGATAATGTATGTCGACAAAAGTTTCGCCGCCTCACGATACTCAATAATCTTCGGAATCACCGGATGAGAATCTTTTAGTTTCTCCAGCTCTTTAGCTCCAGTAGAATAGCCCCGAGAAGTCTTCTTAACACCCTTAGTCGGAAGATTCAAAGTGTTAAACAAAACCTCTGAAAGCTGAATCGGCGAATTTAGATTAAACTCTGTGCCTGCCAACTTATAAACTTCCTGTTCAAGACGACGCACCTCAGCAGTGTATTCCTTTTGCAAGTTTTCAAAATACCCGCGGTCAATCAGCATCCCCTTTTCTTCCATCTTGTAAAGCACTGGAATCAGTGGCAAGTCAAAATCAGTATATATATTATATAGTCGAGGATACTTACTAAACTCCAAGGCTTGTTTTTGATATTCTTCTTCCGGCACTACTAGCTGTGGATTCTCCCTAGCCAGCGGATTCAAAAGAAACGCCGCCTGATTCAAATCCCAAAACGACTTCTTCCCCGCCAAGATCTCCTCTGCAACCTTCTTATCATTGTGCATCAAACCTTTAATATCAAAATCGATAATAGCGTCTGCAGGTAATGAAACGGCGTTTTCGAGGGGATCCGAAGATAGCGCTACTCGAGGTAATGAAACGGCATTTTTGAGGGGATCCGGAGCCTGGCAAGGCGAGGACGAGCGCCGGCCGCCCGTGGCGACGGGCCGGCCGGACGCGCCCCGAGAAAACGCTGTTTCATTACCTTCAGCACCGAATTTTCGAATCAACGAATTGAACTCAAGTTTCTTGAGGCCCGTGATAACCTTTTCACGGTCAAACGAAAACTCAGGAAGTTCATTAAGATCAACCGGCGCATCAAACATTATTTTTGCGAGTCTCCGAGAAAGATAGGCCGAATCCTTACCCGCTTCCAGCTTCCCTCTAAGAGAACCCGTAATTTGCTCTATATTATTATATATATCATCAAGCGTGCCATAATCATTTAAAAGTTTCACTGCTGTCTTTTCGCCAATTCCCGGAACTCCAGGAATATTATCAGAAGCATCACCCTTCAAGGATTTAAGGTCGAGAAACTGCGCTTTCTTGATACCATATTTAGTTTCAAACTCAGCCACATCAATCTGCTCAATGTTCGAAAAACCTTTCAAAATCCGCCACATATGCGTGTTATCATCTACGATTTGTAGCATATCAAGATCGGACGAAATAATATAAGTCTCCCAGTCACCAGCTTCATCTGCCTCACGACTCAAAGTCCCGATAATATCATCCGCCTCGTAATTATCAATCTCCACGAAATTCCAACCTAAGTCATGAATCAACTCCTCAAGCAATGGAATCTGAGTATAAAAATCCTCTCCTGGCTTCACTCGCCCAGCCTTGTATTCAGGATATATCGCCCGCCTTTTTGAAACTGAAGTTTTAGAATCCCAAGCCACCACCACTTTGGTTGGGTTAAGCTTCTTAACAATCTCCATAGCAATCGCCGCAAAACCATAAACCCCACCCGTCGGCGTGCCATCAAAAAGCGACAACGCGCCCATGGCATAATACCCTCGGTAAAACACCGATTTTCCGTCAATAATGACTAAACGTTTCATTTAAAATCCTATATATTCACGACCAATTCTGCGCGAAATTAAGCTTTTAATCGTAGCTAGAATCTTTGGTTTTTCACGACAAGCGCCCAACTCGCATAGCTCAATGGTATCAGTATCATACTGCAAAGAAGTCGTATTAATCCCATCGTAAATCAAAATTACCCGGTTAACGGTATCATCATCAAAGCTTTCATCTTCCACGAAAATCTTATCATCATAAACATAATACCTTGTCCTTACCTTACTTCCTTCAACATAATTATCGGTCACTGAAAAACGATAACCTTCCGGCACTGCAGCCGAAACATCGCCATTCACCGTATTCACGAAAGTATAAACTAGTATCGCAATACAAATCGCCGCCAAACCCCAAAGGGTGTAACGCATCCAGTTCCCTTTTTTATAAGCTACATTTGAAAGGTTAGCAATGTCCGTCAAAACTCAATCTCCTTTAACACTTCGTCAAGGCGCGATTCACAATCAGCAATCGTGCCATTGTTTAATACAAAATAATCCGCAGCCACAATCGGGCCACCTTTTTCTAGATTCTCAATCTCACTACGATCGCGTTCACGAATCTCAGTTGCGTTCAACGCGCGCACCGGTCGTTTAGACACCCTATCATAACGAAGCTCCTTGTTGGTGACTATCGCCACGAAACTAAGTGCTTTTGGAAATTCTTTCTTCAAAATTTTATACTCAGTCCAAGAATAAACACCGTCTAGAATAATCCGTTTCTGTCCTGCGGCAATCAAATCCTTCACTTCAGCAATAACCTGACGCACCACCCAGTCTTTTCCTTCTTTCTCACGAATCATCTCACGGAAATATTTCTCATTTTCCGCATTAATCTCAATCCCCCGCTTTTCCATTTCCTTTAAAATCATGCCGCCAAAATAAACCTTCGGGTAACCTTTGCTGGTCAAATAATCTACCGCAACAGACTTACCACTGCCACTCATACCGACGATGGCGATAATTTTTACATTGTCCATGGGAATATTATAGCATTATTATAGAGCAGTAGTAAGATATTTTATTTTAGCATCACGACGCTCGTCATCATCTTTTTTCGGTAGCTCCTCGCGTGAAGAATAATCAGCAAAAACCTTGAGACAGTCTTTAACTGGGCCATCATAAACCGGTGGCTTATCATAAACACTCCAGATAATAATTCGGGATTCCGGTGAGTTTTCAACATAGAACTCCAGGGCTTTAGAAGTTGCCCGAATAAACTCGAGCTCCGTCTCACGACTATGCCGCCAGGCCCGACCAGACAAATACTGCTCCGTTACCGTAGGCGAAACTGCAATCATCAAAAGCGAGAACTTATACTCATTCCCCTTTACTAATTTAAGCAAAATAGCTTCCATTTCAGGGTCAAGTAGCGTCACATCAAGCACGATATCATAACCACCAGCAATCAGTTCCGAAAGGGTTAAGAATAACATAATCGTCGCAAACTCATCAGTCATTTTGCGCACGTTTTCATCACCATAATACTCTTTGATTTCCTGGTAATGTGGATGATACTCCACAAAACGCCGCGCCGCCATCAAAATCGGCGAATAATTATTCTTCTTGCAATAAGCCTCCACGCCCGGCAAAATCTGCGTAGTTTTTCCCGAACCCGAAAGCCCCGCAATCCTTATTAAATGTCGGTTTTTAGTTGCTGCCAGCGTCAAATCTTCTAGTACTTTTTTCAGAATCGCCGGATATTCAGCTAGCCCAACTTGCCATTCTGGCTTCACCTCAGATGGCCAGTGCGATTTCATATATTTAATTATTTGCTCTAATTCTCGATGACCTTCAGGCATTTCTTTCCTTTCTTAATTTCAATTTTCTTAACGTTTTCAAACACTTGGCTCTCACCTTCCGCTTGCAAAGCCACGCTGGAAGGATTGATAAATTCTAATACGTCGCCAGAAGTCGACGAACCCGGAATTCTAGAGAATATACTTTTTGACATCAGTTTTGCCAAACGATAAAAATTCGTCAACCGATCAGTCTCGCTCCGGAAAAACTTCGGATCGCGGTAATCTTCCCCACCCTTCATCACCCGTGCCATTGAACGTCCATTCACCGCCGCATAATCGGAGGTCTTCTTCGGCATCAAAACCCCATTCAACTTAAACTCCGGCAAGAAAATGTGACGATGACGATTCTTGAAATACCATTTGGAAAGCTCTGTATAAGAACTAATTTTGCGGCCAAAACTCTTCTTCAGCTTCTTACGCATCTCTGGCTGATCATAAATACTCACTGCCATTGCCGTCATCCCAATCGTGGTATAACAAGTCGCATAACGGAAAAACTTATCGTTAATATATACTTCGAGTGGATAAAACTTACGCACGGAAGTCTTACTCAAAAACACATCATCAAAAGTATTTGTCCGAAGCGTTCGCGAAAGATCATTAAAGTTACCATACGGAAGCACCGCCAGGCGCACGTCTTTGTTGGATTTCAAAATCGCATTCACTGCGATAATCCCAGTTGCATCACCACCAGCCGAAAGCACCAAATCATCGTCCTTCAAAATCTTCGAAAGCTTCGAGATATTATCTTCAAGATTAGTCGGCGCCACTTCATATTTACCAATAATATAGCCCGTGAGCTCACGAGAACGTTCAATCACATCCTTACTTACTTCAGCAAACCGCGAAGAGCGCGGATTATAAACAATCAAAAGACGTTGCATAAGACTCCTTAATTAAAACCAGGTAATAACCAGCTTAGTAACGCATAAACTGTCACATAAGCCGCGAGACCAAGCACGATTTCTGCGATCCGACGCTTAGCTTTTTTCACCTGCTCTTCATTCCCCTTAGCGGTCAAATATTGCGTACCAGAATAGGCAATTCCAATCACAGCCAAAATTCCAATCCCCACTGTCATAACATTAACTACCATACTAAGTATATTAATAATGCTCGAACCATCACCCTTATCGCAAGAACAGCCATTCTCGCCAAGTATCGCCGTCGGTACGCAACCATCCGGACAATCCGCAAACACCGGCGTTATCAGCATCATCCCTCCCATAAATATTGCCAAGATGCTGAGTAAAAGTTTTTTCATAAAACCTCCTACCTTAAATATTCGTGAAGTTTTTTAGTGTCTTTGTTCTTACGTAGTTTAGAAAGTGCCTTAGCTTCAATCTGGCGAATACGCTCACGAGTCACATCAAATTCATTACCAACTTCCTCAAGCGTGTGTGGACGACCACCACCAATCCCAAAACGCAGACGGATAATCTTTTGTTCCCTATCGGTTAAAGTCGCAATAATCTCAGAAAGTTGCTCTTTCAAAATTTGGTTGGCAGCAGAATCCTCCGGGCTATCGCGCTCTTCATCTTCCACAAAATCACCTAGTACAGAATCTTCATCATCACCTTCACGACCAACTGACGCATCGAGCGATGCAATATCTTGCTTAATTCGCATCACATAATCAACTTTTTCCGGCTCCATGCCAAGTTCTTCGGCGATTTCTTCGTTGGTCGGCTCACGGTTTAATTCAGAAGTAAGTTTTCTAGTAGTTCTTAAAACTTTATTAATAGTCTCTACCATGTGCACCGGAATCCGAATCGTTCTGGCTTGGTCAGCAATAGCACGCGTAATTGCCTGGCGCACCCACCAAGTAGCATAGGTTGAAAACTTAAATCCCTTAGCCGGATCAAATTTCTCTACGGCACGTAGCAAACCAGTATTTCCTTCCTGAATCAAATCAAGAAAATCTAGACCACGCCCACCATAACGTTTAGCAATCGAAACCACCAAGCGCATATTAGATTCAACCATCTTATCCTTGGCTTTCTTATCACCCTTCACAATCCGATCAGCTAGGTCAGCCTCCTCTTCAGGAGTCAGCAAAGGAATTTTACCAATTTCTCTCAAATACAAACGCACCGAATCGTCAGCAAAAGCGTCCACGTTTTCAGCCGTGATAGCTAAATCTTCATCACTAAATTCTTCTTCGTTCTCAAGATCATCACTCTCTGGCTCGTCAAAATCAAGAGCCAAATCTTTCGCGTTCAAAATATCATCTTTATTTGAATCCATTATTAGCTATTATATTCATTTTTGCGATTTTTGCAAGTCGCTAATCTCTTTAATTATCTCTTCGTATCTAGCATCGTTCTCATCAAGTTCAGCGAGCTTACTAGTTAGTTCGGCAATCTTCTGTTTATCCAATTCCTTCTGGTAACGTTTCATCAACTCAACAGCTTCCTTCTCGTAATTTGGTTCTTTAATTCCCTCATGGTCGTTGTTGAAAATCAACTCCAGCTCATCTATTCTAGTTTCATCCTCCGGTATTTCAAACGGAATATCAGTCTTCGTAATCCCACCGAATAACTTCAAAGCTAAAAGACTATTCTCCAGTTTCTTAATATGCTCAGGCACAATCGTAGTTTTCGGTTTTTTGAGATACCGATTCTCAGCGGCTTGTTCTAATTTTTTATTCAAGCGTTCACCTTTTTCACGCAGGATTTTCACCTCAATTCCAAGCTTCTTCGCCACTTTTTCTTCGTAACTTGCTCGCTCAACTTCATCCTTAATGTAACTTAGTAGCTTCAAAGCCACGTCCGAATATTTTTTCTTATCCGGTGCCGAGCGGAGATTCAAATTCTCTTCGTATTTATTTAATAGCCAATCCACCGCCGGGACGCGTTCAGAAACAGCCTGTTGCCAAAGCTTAGGGTCTTTTTGAATCAACTCATCTGGATCTTTAGCTCCATGATAATTAGAAATCACCGAAAGTTCAATTCCGAGATCACCAGCCAGCATTATCGCCCGCTCAGTCGCTTTTACGCCAGCCGCATCACCATCATAAGCCAAGCGAATATCAGAAGTTAATTTCGATAATGCCTTCAAATGTTGCTCCGTCATCGCTGTACCAGAAGTCGCCACCGCCTCCTTCACGCCAGCCTGATGCGACGAAATCACATCCATATTCCCTTCCACAATTACCACATAGTTATTGCGCCGAATCGCCTCTTTTGCATTGTAAAGTCCAAAGATAAACCGCGACTTATTAAACAAAATCGTCTCCGAAGTATTCAGATACTTAGGCTCTGACTTATCCAGCACCCGTGCAGTATAGCCAATCACATTGCCCGTCGTGTCGATAAACGGCACCATCATGCGATTCCTAAACATATCCGACTTGTATTGGTTTAAAAGTCCAGCATCATCTAGTTCTCGCTCAGTAAAACCTCGCTTCTCTAATGCCGTACGTAAAGCCTTACCAGATGCCGGCGAATAACCAATCTTAAATTCAGCCACTGTCTTACGGTTAAGATTTCGCTTATAAAAAACATACTCACAAACAGGTTTACTACGCACCAAGCAAGCCTGATAGTATTTAGTCGCCAGAACAAGAGCTTCTTTTGCTCTTGCTTTTCGTTTAGTAATCGCCGAGTCACCACCCCTATATTTAGAAAGATCCACCCCGGCTCTCTCAGCCAACTTTTCCATCGCTTCTTTAAAACTAATCCCCTCAACCTCCATCACGAAAGTAAAAATATCACCGCCTTTATTTGCGGAAAAATCATGCCAAATACCTTTTTCGGGCGAAACCATGAAGCTCGGAGTTTTGTCGACTCCCCAAGGCGAATGACCTTTAAGGTTACGACCAGCACGTTTCAGCTCCACATATTGCCCGACTACATCCTCCACCGCGAGACGAGATTTGATTTCTTCCTTCGCGTCGTTCATGGTATAATTATAGCATGAATGACAAGGAGTATCTAAAGCAAATCTCTTCGGCGGTGCGACCGGAGAAAAAATCCAAAATGAGCTTTCTGTCTTCACCAATCGCCAAAGCTTTATTAATCGGAGTGGTGGGGCTGATTGTAATTATTATTATCGGGTCAATACTCGGTGGTGGTAAGGCAGGCACTGTGTCTAAAACAGCATCCTTAAAGTTTCATTTAGACAATACCGCAACAGTAATTTCAGATTACAGAAAACTCATCAAATCCTCAGATTTAAGGTCCAGCAGCGCTTCACTTTATTCGGTTTTAACCAATACAAGTAAGGAAGTTACCGAAATCCTACCTAAGCTCGGCTTTTCGTCCAATAGCGCCGACGGTAAAAAACTTAGTAACAAAGCCGTCAAAAACAAAGATGCTCTCGAAAACGACTTATTTGAGGCCAAAATCAACGGCAATCTCGATAGAATTTTTGCCCTCAAGATGGCCTACGAAATTTCCATCATCATGTCCGATGAAGCAGAGATTCATAATGCTACAAATAATGAAGCCTTGAAGAGCTCGATGAGCTCCTCCTATAGTAGCCTAGAAATGCTCTACGATAAGTTTAATGATTTTTCGGAAACTAAATAAAAGAAAGGATAAATATGGCAGAAGCCAAAAAACCGGTGGACAAGACAAAAACTGAAAAAGCAAAAGAAGTGCTTGCGAAAACTCGCGAAAAAAGCGGCGGTTTCCGCAAAGAGTTTATCGAATTCATCAATCGTGGCTCAGTGGTAGATCTCGCGGTAGGCGTCGCCGTCGGCGGAGCTTTCACGGCCATTGTCAATTCCCTAGTCAACGACATCATCATGCCAATTGTCGGGTTAATTGCTGGTGGCGTAAACTTCACTGGCTTAGTCATCCGCATTCCAAACTTCTTTGGCACTGGCGACGAAGCAGTCATTTCCTACGGCAATTTCTTACAAAATGTCATCCAGTTCTTAATTATCGCCTGGGTCATCTTCCTAGTAATTAAAGCGATGAACCGTTTGAACCGCAGAAAAGAAGCCCGCGAAGCAAGAAAAGCTGAAAAGGCCGCATAGTTTTTGTTAGCAAACATCTCATTTCAACAAACGCTACTGCGCGATACAGCGTACTGATAGGCCGAAGTATTTTTCAACATAAGTGGCTGGGCGGACAACGCTGTTGTCTAAGTACAAGTAGTAAATGGTGTTACTATTACGAGCTGAGCTAGACCAGTAGGAGCCCCCGCCACCCCGATCGTATGCCGCTATCCCATAGTAACCGGAATAAACGATGTTGTTTGGGAATTGGCGGAAGACTTTAGAGGCATTGGCCCCTTCTGTATCACCAGTATAATATGGATATGTTTCGCTTGAAGTATTAGCAGGTTCTGCCCCAATAGAAGCAACCGCTAAAGCCCAGAATTCACTATTTGCTGAGTTGTTTTTATCACCACCTTTTGGCAGATGCCAGCCGACAGGGCAAAGGTCACCAGCCACGGAATCGTTGTTATTACTGAAACTATAAGTACCATTACCAGCAGTAGCAGAATACCAGTTATAGTAGTTACCATAGCCATACCATTGATAATTATTACCACTATATGAGGCCGTAAGACTACGATTGATGTTACTGGTGTTTAGCTTGGTTTGGTCATTACAGGCAGCACTGCTAGCATTGCACCATGAACCACCTGAAGAAGAAGCAAGGTGATCAGCGGTAGTGTTATTGGCATAATCTATTTTGAGGATAACGTTATTATTGGCGTCATGTAATGGGTTGTGAGTATTTGAAGTAGTTATCGTAGCAGTATTGTCTAGTCTTAGGTTTTCAATCATCCACCATTTACCATCTGCTAGATTGGCTACGGTATATACATTATTATCACGTGTTTCTTCTAGAGCTATTACTGTACCAACTGGAGCAGAATTATATGCAGCATAATTAGTAGCATTAAAGGTTTGCATTGTTACGTTAGTTTCTTTAGCTACCCAGACAGCATAAAGAACTACTTGGCGTCTATCATTCGCATATTGATTAAGTATGGATGAAGAAACGGTGATTGTTTCATTTGGACCATAGATTGGGGCAGTGCCACCAATAGTTGCATTAGGATTTGGAGACCAACCGGCAAACCCATAACCATCTTTTTGATAATTCGGTGCGACAAGTTTTACAGTATCTCCCTCGTTAAGCTCTACATGTTTAACTTCCCGCCCAAAAGAATACATAGAGCCGGCGGTGGCACCGTTGCCATCATACAATATACTATAAAAGTTATCGGCTACACAGCGGACGGATATTCCGCGAGACCTATTGAGAGAACTAAGGCTGACAGAATTGTATAAATCCAGACGATACGCGGCGTTGTTACCGCTCGCCGAAGACGACCAATATATACCAATGCTACCGCGACCGCCCGCCGACGAGCTACTAATGAATCCGGAATAGACAAAGTTGTTTGGGAAGGTACGCCAACGATTAGAAGCAACAATAGTAGATTCGTCTTGACCAGTACCACCCAATTCACGGTCTAGGTAAGAGAAACCCCCTACACTATTAGAGGTACCACCAAGTGGTAGATACCAGCCGGCAGGGCAAATAGAAGTATCGCTTTTTGAGTGATCGCCATAACTAGTATACTCGCCCGTATCCGCAATGGCAGACGCCCAGGTGTAATAATTGCCATAAGAATAGACGCCGTTATCATAATCGGTGTGCGCATAAGCCGAAGTGACGTTTTGGCTTGGGGCAGTTGGGGTGACGGCATAAGAGGAATTATTATACCAAGTAGTATTGCTATTATTATAGCGGGGGAAACGATATGCTAAGTAATTACCAGTCAGAATATTAAGCGTAGTAGAAGTGGTATCTGTGGTATATAGAGAGTTAGCATTGGTGCCGCCAAAATTAATAGACTCGGTGTTTGGTAATCCAGTGAATACTCCACCATATCCTTGAGATAAACTCTCGTTAGTGACGGAACTATCAATGGTGTTTTGACCTACAGTGCCAGCAGTATCTAATCTTAGGTTCTCTATCATCCAACAATTATTATCAGCTAGCTTAGCTACGGCATAAACCATGCCATCGCGCTTGTCAGTGAGGGCAGTGACAGTATTTTTAGCTACAGTAAGGGTACCAGTAGAAGAATTATAGGTTGTAGCAGTCATTGCGGAACAACCGTTCCAACCCTGGAGATAGACTGGGTTGTTACTACCATCTTTTTCAGCTGGCGCCCAAACGGCATAGAGAGTGGTAATTGGTGAGCCAACATAAGCAGGAGCAGTAAAGACTTCATTTGGACCCCAAATCTTTGGGTCGTTAGTATTATCATTATCAGTGAGGTGGGTCCAAGCACTAGCATCTGTACTCCAGCCAACGAAACCATATCCGTCACGCTTGAAGTTAGAAGCAAAGAGATCAAAGGTGTCACCTTCACTAACGTTGTAATGGCGGACAGGTTTAATACCAGTAGTGGCATCAGCAACACCCATACCATTAGGGTTATCAGCACTGTTACCATCATATTGGACGGTATAGACTGGGGCCCAGTGGGCGTATAGAGTAATGTCGTCACCAGCACTAGCACTAGTGACATTATAAGTGTCACCTACTGGATAGGCGGTACCAGTACCATCAGCATTAGTGGTCCATTCTTTAATCTTCCAACCAGTGAGGGAGAATTTATTATATGCACCGAGGGTGCCAGAGCCATTACCAGAAGCATCGAGATTAATCGTCTGGTTAGAAGTAATATTTGAAGCATTGTTAGTACAATTGCTGTCTGAAGATGCCCAAGATTTACAGTTATTGGTATATGTTATTGTGTATTGTGGGAGCCACTGTGCGTAGAGGGTGATGGTACTGCTTGGAGCAAGGCCGAGGTTAGAGAGTGGAGCATTAGCTGCAATAGCGATACCAGAGCCGTCTGGTGCGGTATTCCAACCATTAAACCACCAACCTGTCCTAGTGAAGCCATTTGCTCTGGCCATAGTAGAATTAATTTCTACATTCTCTTGGGTGGCAGTAGTACCAGTGGCTGGATATTCGGTGGTACCATTGCCATTATAGCTTACTGTAGTAGTACCTTGGCTAGCTACACATCTAATCATCGCGCTATACCATTTGCTACCACTTATACTAGAATCATAAAGACCACTACTATATACGTAAGTCCTGTAAGCGCTACTACGACCATAATTTCTAGAAGTCCAATAGTAACCTCTACTAGATTCACTATAAAAGGAACTGACGCCGTTTCTATAACCACCATAAGTGAAGGTATATGGAGAAGCAAATGCGACATTTGCACTAGTAATTGAACCTTTGGTTCTAAGATTTACGTATTGGGAGTCGGTGGGAAGATCCCAATTTTTAGGACAGATAGAAGTAGTAACGTAGCTGCTGCTACCTTTGTCGTAAGTGTTAATATCTGCCGTAGCCGCAGCATAGGTATAATAGGAGGCCACGCTGGTAGTATAAGTAACATTGACCGTATGGCTCATAATAGTGTGATTGTTTAGATTGTATGGGGCATTGATATTATCGGCATTATTAGTAGTGGAATAATCGGTTGAAGAAGCTGGGAGAATAAAGTCGGTAGTAATGTCTGTATTGTTTGGAGTGAGGGTGATGTCGCCATTACTTTTACCGAGATTAAGGTTAGTGGTCATCCAGCAAAGGCCATCGGCAAGTTTAGCAACGGTGTAGCTTCTAGTGGTACCATCACGATTGTCTGTTAATGTAGCAGTATCATTAATAGATGAATTATAACAAGCCATTGGGGACATTTCTTGCATCGTTTTGCCATTTAGTTTGGTGAGATTTGGTTGCCACCAAGTAGCATAGAGGGTTACGGTATTTATTGTGGTTTGGTTTATACCCAGGTCAGCACCTGGTTGATAGAGGGTAGCACCAGAACCGGTGCAGTTTTGGTCATTTGGGTAATTAGAGTCCGCTGTAGGCTGGATATTACACCAGCCTTTAAAGTCATAACCCGTACGTTGAGGTTTATTATTACTTAGAGTAACGGTCGTACTACTAGTACTACCAGTTTGTGGATTTGGAGATGGCATATTGGTGGTATTTGCGCCATTTGCTCCATCATTACCGTTGTAGGTAATACTGTAGTTAACTGGATTACCTAAAGCAATAATCGTAAAAATTTGCTCATAAGCCCCCACCGGTAAAGTATTATCCACTCTAGCCCCCAAGGTAATCGTGTAACTGTCCGCGGTGCTATTTGCAGACGCCGTAGCGTTTAGAACAGTCGCCGTGTTGTACCCTGGCGAAGGAAGATATTGTGAATTATTAGCAGAATTCAATTTACTAGGTGAATAACCCCATTTATTATTGTACTGGGTGTTGGAAACATTAGCAAAAGCCGTAGAAGATATCGCGCTGGAAATTGAAGAAATAGTTTTTGTACTGTCTTCAGTGTTAACTAAATTTGTATTATTCACTTTAGCCTTAACACT
>JAEEGI010006942.1_pt1 | contig 25487 bp, 22 predicted proteins | sample 8958751 | NCBI WGS metagenome assembly JAEEGI01 (sample SAMN16246545, study PRJNA631951) | gut metagenome | biome: gut microbiome; feature: rumen; material: KS-attached | host: Bos | place: Iran: Karaj | collected 2018-10
TCCCTTTTCTCGTCATGCCCGACTTGATCGGGCATCTGGGCAAACAAATGATCTGCCTCATGTACTAAGCCGCCACCCTGGCGCACATCGGCATCCCCTATGGACGCACAGAAGGCCTATCCCTGGGCGCCAGGGGCCGATATCGGGCTATGGTTCACCGCGACCATTGACAGAGCGCGCTAATGGCCACGTCCCGTGCGGCTGTTTGGCGGGCATCTGGCCCATGAAGGATTGTTCGTAATTGACTTAATCTCCAATCTTATTGCGGATTCCGGAAGAATCACTATCTTTGCAACAGGATTCGTCGAAGGGGACTTCGTTTGAAGGGATGACAACCCTCCCAAGGCAACTTGGTCCGAGCCCCATTTCAAAGCCGTTACCTGACGGCTTTATTTTTTTGTCCACCACTCAGATAGTATAGTTCATAATCACCGGTGGACTTACGCACGCCTACAAGGAGCCGACAAGCATTCCATCGGAGTAATAGGATTTTGGAGAACCTCTTTTGATTTTGATTGGCGTGTTTAGGAGGTTTTTCTTCAGCAAATATGGCGTCCGAAAGAGCTTCGGTCAAATGCATTTGAGCAATTGTCGCTTCTGCAGATTTCGGAGCATGACCAAGGGCTTCATTAATCGATTGGAACTTTATATGAATGTATGCATTCAGTGATTTGTTCCACACTTTTTTGTCTGGATGCTGAGCTATCCAGTTCGCATAAAAGTCTTTTATGATTTGTCTCCGGGCTTTGATGTCTTCCCGGTCATTACCCCTCGGAATCTCCATGACACAATTCGTTTTCGCAAATGTAAATACTAAAAGTGTTCTACGCAAGGTTCTACAAGTAATCGGGCGAAAAGATTGTGCCAACTTGTTTTCTCGTCATGCCCGACCTGATCGGGCATCCAGACATACAGATCATCTGCCTCATGTTATTACTTTCTGCATCATTTTACGATGTTTGATGCAGATTATGCGCTAAGCCGCCAAACTGGCGCACTTCGGCATCCCCTATGGGCATACAGAAGGCCCCTCCCTGGGCGGCAAGGGCCGATATCGGGCTATGGTCCACCACGACCATTGACAGAGCGCGCTAATGGCCACGTCCCGTGCGGCTGTTTGGCGGCCGTGCGGGGAAAGGCTATCCGCAAGATTTGGTGGAAGATTGATTCAACGCCAAGATTGTCCGATGTCCCAGTGGACAGCGTACATGGCCTTCGTTTTTTCAGGCGGCAAGTTGAACTCCTCCAGGATGAGCTGGTAGGCTTGCGGGTAATCCTCAATCCATTTCCCGACAGCTACTTCGAAGGTTCCGTCTTCCATATGGTAGAATATCCGTCCACGGGGCTTATCCTGATAAGCACCGATGAATGGCCCTTGTCCTCCATGCTGGTAGCGCTGAATACGGAATTCCTTTTTCCACACATCCTCGTGCATCTCGGAGCAGGTAATCCTTCCATCGGAAGCATTGGCTTTCGTGTAGTCGCTCACCCGGTGGGATACGACTCCGAACAATTGGTTCGTTGCCCGGTTGTACTAGAAGATGCCAACCTTGGGATCTCCATCTTTTCCCCGGTTGGCGGCCATCTGGCCCATGACGGATTGTTCGTCCTCCTTGGAGTAGGATTCCAGATTCACATTCTGAAGAGCAGTTTCCTTCGCTCCTATGGAGACGATGGTAACCGTATCTTCGTGGATAGAATAGATGAAGACCTGGCCTGGGGCGTATGTTCGTTGCCAAAGGTTGGAATACTCCCTTTCGAGTTTCGTGGGAGAACCGGAGCCCCGGTCAGGATGCAAAACCGTATCTTTCAGAAGAGATTTTACCTTTTCTGCCAACTCGGGAGCATCCGTCTTGAGTAGCTCGTACGACTCTTTCGAGCTAGTTGTCCAAAGCAGTTTCATAGCGCGTCGATATCCACTTCTTCCACTCTGCCTTTGGCGATGTCTTCCAGGCCGGACTGGATGGAACGCATCATTCTCTCAGACGCGAGGATGGCCTGGGTTCCCTTGATGGAGTTGTACTCATCCAGGGAGATCAGCACGGCTCCGGTGTTGCCGCGGTTGATGACAACGCTGTCTGAATCATAGATAACGGCATCCAAATACCGCTTCATGTTGGTCCTGAAATCCGATACACTTGTTGCTTTCATGGGTTCTGTACGTAATTATGTACATACAAATATAGAAAACAATCATCTATTTGCAAAATAAAAGGTGAATAGTTCCCATATTTAATGCGTTCAGTCAAGCTCGGTACTTTGATTTTGCCGAAAAGATGGATATCTTCGTCAAACAGAATCACTTGTAGAATATGTAGAATCATGAAGATTGCGATGAGATACCTGCTTTCCATCCTGGCGGCCGCTTTGCTTTGCGCGTCCTGCTGCCTCCTGCGCGGCCAGAAGTCCGGTTTGGCCGATACCCAATGGACCAGCTCCTATGAAATGTTCGTGGCCGATGCCGGGACGGAAACGACCACCGTCACCTTGACCCTGGGCAGGAAAGATTTCGTCCTGGACTGGGAGAGCCATCTGCCGGCCCATCCCGCCACATTCGTGAATGCCGATGGCACCATCGACACAATCCCCGCCACGACCCGCCAGCACACCCAGAGCGGCACCTACAAGGTAAAATCCAACACACTCATTCTGACCGACGAATTCGGTGCCGTCCACAGGCTCAACATCGTTTCCGGCCAGCTGAAGTCAAATGACCTCACTTTTCAAGAGTTAGTCTTCACGCGCGTGATAGGTCGATAGATGGAAGAGATAGAAATAGAAGAGGTCTCTGTCCATATCCCCGGCCTTGCCGCCGGCTCCATGGCGCTTTCAGCCGCTCCGTGCAGGTGGGAAGGGGCTTGACGGAGAACTCCTCCTTTTGGTCCCGCAAGCGGGCCCAACGTCGTCAAACAGACTCCGTCATCCCTGCGGGACCACCCCTTCCCGCCTGCTCCGCTGTCGCTGAAAGCTTAATTCCGCCGGACGGCAAGAGCCGGGGAATTCTAAATTGACAAGCCTGGTATTTTTGAGCGTTTTTTTCGGATATAGATTAGGACTTCACCTCTTCCAAGAGAGATTGCTCTCGTTCTTTTCGCTCCTTTCTCTCCCGTGTGTTTTCATCCAACGTGTTGCTGAGAATCCGTTTAACGCCTGTGAACTATAGAAGTTCCGTTATCCCAATAGATTTCAAGTATTGGTATGTTGTATTATAATACTGCGGGTCTCTCGTCGGATCCTCCAGATCGCCATTTGGAATACAAATAACCATCCCCCGTCTTGCTCTTGTCAATAAGACACGATAAGCATTTATATGATACTGCTGTAACTTTTCGTTTTTCATCTTTTGCCAGCCGCTTGTCCTGAACATCCGATGCTTCCAACTTGCGTCATCATATATTAGATCTCCATCCCAAGCCACACATGCCCAGTCGATTTCAAGGCCTTGTACTTGGAATTCTGTCGCAATATCCTCCAAGTAATAGGATGAATGAACATCTTTACGGTCATTTAAAAACCAAGATTTAACATTCATGCTTTGACTATGGGAGACATCAATCGCTAACGGTCTCAGTCTTTGCGCTTTAGAGGATGCAAGAATTCCGTAGCGTTCATTTGTCTTCGCTTGATTTTTAAGCCACTGCTTTGCCTTGTTAAAATCTCTTGTAAGACGAATTGGATACTGCTTGTTTATGGAAGCAAAAAGTTTTTTTGCCTCTTTTAAGTTAGGAGATAATAGAGCATCTACGAAAGAGGATACATTTTCTGCTCTTAGTGATCTCAAATTAATCCTTAAGTGAAGGTCATTTTCCGTATGTAGATTACGTACGGCCGAGCAATCAATATCTTTTTGGAAAATGCCTGGGGCATACACATGCCAGTCTTTAAAATACTTAATTGATTCAATCCAATCACCAATTCCGGCTTCTCCATGATTAATATCTTGACCGTTTCCAATAAGGCAAACAACAACCGCCCAATCTTGATGACGATCCATACAAGAAAGCAAAAATCTCGCTTCAGACCATTCCGGGAAATTAGGCACTTTAGACTTCCCTCTTACAAATTTAGCATGTTCTTTCTTGTCCCAAGTTCTCTGGGCTTCGTCAAAAATCGCCACATGGTCATAAGGGAGATATTGCTCTCCTTCACCAGAATAATACCTCTTATTTTGAACAATTATTGCACGCTCTCCCTTTCCTTTAACAAGAATACCCCGAAGGTAGTCTTGTCGCCAGCGGTAAATCATTTGAATAAACTGCTTTACCTCAGATCCCGTCTGCGTCTTTGTTATCTTATGTTCTTTCTTATATTTCTTTCTCTCCTCTTTATCTGCAATTTGCTCTAGCTCGAGTTTTAGTGTTTCTTTCTTGCGAGCAACAGCATCGCGTGTCAACGCCTCTTGGAGAACTGTTACCAAAGGATGATTCCCGGATAAATAAACCGCCCTATTTTGTTCAATTCCAGATTCGTTTTCCTCTTGCTTATACTGAGTAGCAACAGAGAGTCCAATAAGGGTTTTCCCAGCACCAGGAACCCCCGTTATCATACAAAGAGACTTCTGTTTATTCACTTTTGACAAGCGAATAATGTCCATTATTCTTTTCGTGGTTATTACAAGACCTTCCCCTTCGGAATCGCTTCGTTTAATATCTTCAACCGTTTGCCCAGAAAATAGCTTTCTTGCAGCTTCAACTATGTCAGATGTAGGACAATAAGGGCTATGCAGCCAATTAAGAGCATTAATCGTACGTGTTGGAGAAATAGCTTTATCCGCCTTTTGAATCAGACTTGTTAGCCCCCGTCTATTAATAGTCACTATGTTGTATAAAGTCGGGTCCTCTTTTGACGGAGTAATATGGATTCTTCTGTCTGGAAGAGATTCTATGAGAAGGACAGGAACTAACGGAACATCGTATGATTCAAAGTGGAAATTCTTTAAGTCAATGACATATTGTTCCAGTTGCTCTTTATAAATAGTTAAATCCTGTTGACTTTCCCCGGTTTTGAATTCGATAATATAGAGGATATCGTTTATAATTAAGCCACAATCTATTCGACCGCCGACTCTCGGAATAGTATATTCAAAAAAGATATAATCGGAAGGGTTCACTTTTAGTGAAGCCAATTGTTCTTTGAGAATACGGATCTCTGCCAGCCAAGCTTCTTTCGTTCGGCTTTCGGCATTGAAGTATTCTTCATGAAAGATCTTTCCGAGAATTGAACTCTCTGATTCGGATAGGAAAGATTGAAGAGTATTATTATACTGGGCTTCGTTCATAATACGGGCGAACCTGGATTTTTTATTATTCGGTAGTTACGAAAGAGGAAATACATTATTGGGTGTTTTCTATCACTTCTATCTTAAAATTAGCACTCAACTCATCAGATACTTTCTGAAGAATCCGGACTTTTTCCTCTAGGCTGAAATGAGTTGATATCCAGTACCCGGACTTAATCTGGCGCTGATTTCTTTTATTGTTTGGGAAATCCGGCATCCGTACTGTCGAGATGACTGGTTGACCAAAGTCAATCTCTATTAGGAGATCCGGAAAATACTTCTCAATAACTGAAACGAATGTATCGACAGGTCTTTTATATTCTATTATTGTACCATCTTCTTCTGTAACCCGAAGGCGACGATATGCCCGTGTTGGTTTTTCTGAAAACTGCTCTATCTTTTCCTCTTTAGGAGGGCGTTTCCTCCATTTTGTGTTGTCGAAGAGATTAATCCAATCAACGACAGTCATAGCAGAATTAACAGACTCCGGATAAAACTTCTTCGCTATTGAAATCATCTCGTCATAATCCGGGTATTCCTCTCCTTTGTATAGGGGGAATAGAGCCACGATTACGCTACTGCTAAGAGAAATCAGTTTGCCTTTTTTGTCAAGTTCATAATCAACAAGACCAGGAATCGTTGACATAGTGTCTTCAGCCTCTTGTTGACGTTTGACAATACTTGAACCTTTCGCGACAAAGACAGTTTCTTCGGGGAAATAGTCACGTATGTGAGTGACGTAGTGGTATAGCATGAAGAACGGTATACAGATAACCTCTCCTCCATTATTGAGGGCCTGTTTTTCAATCTCTCCTGTTTTTGAAACACGTTCCTGGAGGGAAAGCCTGGAATAAAGTGAAACACTACTACCCACGTTGGCGCGTTGTTTACACCAATAAGGATTCCAGGTTGTATAGACCCTGTGTACTGCGTCATAGCCAAAGAGCAAGAACAAGTTCTTAGATTGTTTGAAAGATTCAAAAATATCCTTCTTTGGATACTGAATTCTCCAAACATCAGGGTTGTTGTTTGATAACTGAGCGGGAGACAAGTTCTTAATATACACATAGAAAGAAACTCCGTTCACCTCGATGGCAAACGGGTTGTTTCCCCATAAATGACCCACCTCGTGAATAGAAATGTCAGACAAAAAGGTGAGCATCAATTTCTTGGGAGAGATCTTTACTACATGTTCATTCATCCTAATACAGAGCGTAATACAATGAACTATCTCCTCTGTCAAAACCCTTGTCCCGAATATCAGTAAGATAGCTTAAATCGGCGCTAAACTTAACTTCTGTAACAAGAGGAGGGATGTGTTCCTTAAGTATTCTGGGAATATCATTGTGTTCAAAATAAGCGAGCCTGTCGCAGGCTTCTGAGTAATCAAAATAACGCCTCCTTGCCACATTAAAATCAGTCCCCAACGTGTCCACCATCACATCATAAACATGAATCTTAGTTTCGTCATCTTTAATTCTGAGAGAGATCCTGTCATAGAGGTCGTAAACGGACAAACCATTCTGGTCCTTAGCAGATTCGCGAGTGATGACTGAAGCAATAAGAAGCCGGGAACTGTCAGATGGATTCAACTGATCAAGCGAGAACTTGTGAATACGGTTCTCTCCAGAAGTGCTCTTTACCTCCAGTTTGTCTTGCCCCATTGTGAAGTCATACTTTGCCTCAGGTTGAGAGTGCCAAGCACGAGCCATAGTGACCGGATCTTTGCTCTGTTCTATTATAAGCAACTCTGCCCACAGCCCCTGCAACTTCCGAAGAGGTTTCTTTTTAATCTTAGAGAAGATAGATAACAGCTGCTCAATCTTAGCCGCGATGGCGAGATTTGTCGGTTTCTGGGGCAGAAGACTAAGCATCATATAAAACACATCGACAAACATACTCTGTAGTTGTTCGTTTTCCGAACGCAGGGTAATAATTGTAAAGCGCTCGCTATCTATGCATTTGTCATTTTCTATAATATTACAGACCATGTCATACTCAACCGACAGTAATTCCGCATTCAAGTTGTGAAGCATACTACTGTGGTCACTTGTCACAACAAAGAACTTGGAGTAGCCTTGTTCTGAGCACCCAATTTTGTGAGGCATTTCAGGCAGTGAGACTACACGATACCTGTTTTCCTCAATTGGTTCAAAATCATTATGCACTTTCTCAAATAGCGCTCTTGCAGTTGTTGACATATTCTATAACTCGTCTATCAATTTCTTGGAAAGGGTAGTATTGTATACCGCCTGCAACCGTTCTGGGAGATGAATGGCAATGGCGTACGTCTCGTTACTGTCAAACTCGGCCAGGGGAATTCCTTTCAGTTTCAAGTGATGGACCTGAACCGTAATATCCTTCTTGTCGTAAAGGTTTGTATCGCCGCAGTAGAATTCACTTTCTTCTTGAGTGTTCCGACCTTGAAAGAGTTCTACATGCCATACTGTACCCTTTTGAAGAGTAACGGTACGACCACGAAGAATATCACAACTCATGAATATCACCTTGACGTTATAGTCCTCGACCGTCTGTAAATACTGGAAATATCTCAACGACATTGCCTTTGTCATCATATCAGAGAAATCTCCGGTCTTGTAATCAGTAAAGAACTCGATAAAATCGCTAAGTTTCATTTCAACCATTGAATGCTTTCGAAATGCCCCCTCAGCATAGTTTTTCGAATCATAATTCGGCATCTGGAAGTCGCCAGCAGCAGAGAGATGCTTGGAAACGAATTCGGTAACGATTTCGTTATTCTCTTTCACCATATTGATGCTGCTTATAAATTCATATTTATTCCAGTCCACGAGTTTCGTCTTCACCATCTGTTTCGGCAAAACATTAAGTCTCGTCGGACGCAGATGAGGAGTCATCATGACGCAATGCTCATATTCTTTGAGAGAAGAACATTGCCCTAGTTTTCCCCTCAACTCTTCTTCGTGGCGTACATAGTCTTTATAGTCCCGGATTGATTCTTCCGGAAGATATACCCGGCAGGATTCAATGTAATCCATCTTGTAGCCAAAGAAACGGCACCTTTGCTCAATAGTATCTGCGTTAGCGATGCCGGTTGTATGGCGAGGCATATATGTAGTGGCAAGTTTCTCAACAGTGAAACCTCGATTGAGCATCTGGGCACCAATCAGGATATTCATCTTGTGAGCATCCCACTTTATGTTGTTAGAATCGTCCTCGCTCTCTCCAGTCAGGCGATAAATACGGCAGCTATTCACGACGTCCGGGATAAACTTTTCAACATCCTTGAAAGAAGGACGTCCTTCTTCAGGATAGAATTGAAGGGCCTTAGGCATTAATGCCTTAAATGCTGCCATCAGAGTCTGATGATCTTCATGGGAGGGAGATTTGTCAAAACTGTCACTCCATTCCGATATTTCGTCCTTAACCCATTTTTCGAAAGTTTTATTTCCCTCAATGATATCAGTGGGATGGACCATCATGGACAATTGTTTAATGTCTCCTCTATGATACCACTTTATCACCAGAACCACAGCCCATACATGCATCATCATTGCTTCACGAAGAGATGATGGCATCTGTGTCAATACATTCTTCTTTTTATGGAAGACCTCGTTTTTGGGAATTGGCACGATGAGCCCGCAGTTATATAGTTGCTTATCTTTATCCAAACCGAAGAATTTCTTTCCTCCAACATAGTCCTCTCCAGGAGTCAGAAGAGTATGGCTTTTGGGAGAAAGGAGATCCATTGTAGAGATAAGCAGATTCGCCTGAGGGGTTGCAGTGTATTGAATATATGAATTCCCTTGGAGTTGACTCCTCATTCGAAGAATGGCAGCATAAATGGCAGATTGCTTATCAAGTTCAGCATCATTCTCTTTCTTGCTGTTCTTTAGGCCGAAACTATTTAGCGAGGCCTGGTCAGCTTCATCGTCGATGATTAATGCCGTCTCGTGCCCGAGGGCTTTCTTCACCGTATCGTTGCTGAAAAGTGCAGTGACATTATCAATATACTTGCGGTGCTTGAGGATCGGAATTACCAATAGAGGCTTTTCTGATAGACGAAGTCCCTGAATAATTAATTGCGTATCTGTCGATGAAGGGTTCGGGATAAAATGGAACCTATAGACATCTTCCCTTAGATCTAAATCTTTTTCTAATCTGTCGGCAGTTTGGCCAAGAAGATTAGTGGTCACTCCGGTTAACACAATTGCCACGCGATAATTGTTATCGCGAGCCATTGCTAGGACGCCAGTGAAAGACATCGTCTTTCCGCTTTGAACATAGCCAACAACAAGATGAGTGGTCTCACGATTGTTGATGGCATCATGAGGATTACAGTGATTCAAAATACTGATGGTAGAATCTCTTAAGTTTGACGCACCCTGCTCGGATAGCCCACGACGAGCGCTCGTGGCCATTTTTGACTGGACAAAGTCTTGAAAGCATTCGCCACTTGTAACCTGTTGTAATTCCTTACCGTCGGTTTTCTTATTTTGAACTTCTACTTCCATTTCTGCAACTAAATTTTGCTCTGATTAATTAGCTCATTGAAATACTTCATCATTGTCTTAACAGAGCCACCACTATCAGACAACGACCTAAACTTTGCTACAGCTAGAGCTTTGATGAATTCCAGAATAGGCTTGGACGGTTCCCCATAGACCTTAAAGAAAGGCTGGTTTATGTTTACTTTGCATATCAAAGTTCCTTCTCCCATTTTAGAATGGTCATTCCAGAACAACTCATCTTCTTCCTCTCCGACAACAACTTTAAGGTCATATTCTTTACCACAGAACATAAATGTGGCAGAGTCCAGAACTACGACATCATTTTTCCCGGGGTCCTCGACAGGAGGTTCCACGACAGGGGGCGCAGGAGGAGTTGGTTCGGGACCAGGAGTCGGCTTATCCACCGGAGGCTCCGGTGGATTATCTATATCTATAGGAGGAGTTGGTGGCGTGGGCGCAGGATTGTCCACAATAGGTTTATTGGAAGGCTTAGGCTGTGGAACAGGGGAAGGCGTGGGTACAACAGGTCGCGTTATCTCTTCGATTTTCTTTGCGCCCTGGGTAAGAAGACTGGTGTCGTTAATCTTACACTTCCCAGCAGCAATTTTACACAAAGCCTCGAGTAAATCTGTCTCGTTAACACTGTTTTTACCAAAGGCGACAGTGAATCCGGAGATTTCCAATTCTCCAAAAACTCGGCGGTATTTTGCTGAACCAATCTGCCCATAGAACTCTTTCCCAACGAGTCTGTCACTTGGGTCGAATCCCATAACAACCCTGCGGTTTCTAAGAATCACGACACCTCGCTGTTCATCTTTGGTTTCCTGTAATAGAGCGATAAAGCCTGATAACTTGTGCCCCTTCTTATCATCGGCTTCAACATGTTTTTTCCAAGTAATATCTTCTCCGAGAAGGTCTTTATAAGAAGGAGCAACAAGGATAGGATAATCATTAAAATCAAGCAACTTATCCTCGACATAGAGAAGAATCTCTTTTTGACGCAAAAAACAACGATATATACTAGAGATACTCTCTATCAGGCCTTTGACGTTCGATTCAAGAAAGGCTCTTTCTGGCCAGAAGTCCGATAAGGTGATACTGGTGCCATGCTTTCTTGCCGGTTCAATGGCTTCGCTATAGGGCAATTTGTGGAGATCTTTTTGACAAACATCGGTAATGTCAACGTCAACAACCAGTGTCTTATCATCAGTTATAGACTTTGACTCTATATGCCAGCAGTTCCCAAGCCATGCCGCAGCCGCCTTCATACCTACGCCGAACTCATTCATTCCAATCCGAGTGATTTCATCGTCTGCAAGGTTCAAGACCACCTTGAATCGCTCTTCTGAAATACCGGCAGCATTATCTCTGATCGTAACGGATTTAGCCTTCATCTCTTTATCTTCAGCACTATACTCCCAGTCAAATGTGATGTCAACCCGCAATTTATACGTCGGGTCATCTACGCGAAGGGGATCTTTATTCTCTTCGAAGGACTGAATTGCATTGTCGATGAACTCAGCAAAGACCTGTGCCCACTTATAAGGATAATACCGATATCTAAGATATACGGTCTGTTTCGCTTCAATACTAAGTTCGCCCATAGCAATATTTCTGTATTAACGTGTTAGCAATCCGTTCAACAACTTGGGTGTTTACAGCATTCCCAAGAGCTTCATATATTCTTGTGGTCGTGAGACCGTTGAAATCTAAATCTTCCATACCTTGCAAAGCAGCCGCTTCCCTTATAGAGAGATAACGTCCATATTGAACGTCCTTTTTGGTCAGACCATACTCGGCAAGTTCTTCCCTGGTATAAACCTTAACCTTGTTCTTTGGAAGTTTAATCCAAGGAAGAATAGGAATTTGAGTACCGACTAGATTGAGTGCGGGAGAATATGTGGGTAATTTCACGCGAATTCCTGATGCTCGGAACTGAATAATTTTGGTAAATATCTTACCGTCATCATCTCCACCGCAATTCCATTCTAATTTCAGATGGCTGTTATCCCAATCTTCGATTAGCCTCCTCCAGCCTTTTAACCACCGTTCATTCTCCTCATAAAAGGTCCTGTTCTGTTCGATATATCGAATCTTCCAATCTGGGAAAACCTTATCCGTAGCCGTTTGGGCATAAATGGGGAGTTGTGCTAGACAGTCAGCTTTGGAGGGCCCATTGATAATCCATCCCAGTTTTCCTTTCCTGCCCCTGAGGTCCTTCCGCTGTTGGAATGCAGGAGCCAAATCCTTAAAACGATAGGAAGCACCAAACTCCATTGCCCATATCGGGAATGTGGGGATATGTATATTGTGCTTCAGAACCAGATCTATGAACTTCTGCCAAACTTTCAGTTGATAATGCGTCTTGAGGGAGAGTGGTTGAATGTTCTCGTCACTCTCATCAATAATCGAATTAATGTCGCAAACAGGGGTACCCTCCGAAACCGGGAACTCGAATGGAGACATCCAGTTTTCATTAACGATGTCTTTACGTACGCCTACTATGTATATTCTTTTGCGATGCTGTGGGTATCCGTATTCGTGGGGGGACAAAATCGCATCATAGACTTCATAACCAAGGTCGTACAAGCGATTCTTAATTGTGTTCCAAGTATTACCTTCATCATGGCCGCGTAGGTTGGCGACATTCTCCAGCAATAAGAAGGATGGCTTATTGCTTTCCTTTAGACGAATTATTTCGCAAATATAGTTGAACATGTTTCCCCGACCCTTTTCGTCAAGGAATCCTTGACGATAGCCGGCCTGACTGAAAGGCTGGCAAGGAAAGCCAGCACAGAGGATATCATGCTGAGGGATAGATGCGAGATCAACCTTTGTTATGTCGCCTTCAATTCTCGGCGTGTTGGGAAAGTTCTTCTTGTAAAGCGTTTGTAGGTCTGTGCGAAGTTCACTAGCAAACACACACTCGTGCCCCAATTTCTGGAGCGCGAGATGGAATCCACCAAGACCGGCGAACAGATCTATGAATCTCAATCCCATAGGATTATTTCTACTTTTGGGCAAAAATTGGACTTAATTTACAAAGTTAAAAAAATATCTGACGAGAGAATGGTGTATGTGTGTGTTTTTCGTATCTAAGCATACTCTAAATGTAGCCACCCCTAAAAGTGTCCTCCTGGTCAATGTTTTCAGAAACGAATAAGCATCCATTCCTGAAAGCAAAGCCCCTGGAGGTAAACTTATAACCGTCTCTTCCGTTCGAGCAAAAGAGTTCGAGGCTTGCCTTTATGAAGGATAGTTGTTGGCATTCCGTAAATTGCCCATATGTAGTTTACGGAATGCCAACAGACAAACAGAGTCGCATCTATTATGTTATGCATCATCCGGTTTCTCAGCATTGAGACTCGGACTGTCCTGCTGTCGTGCTTCCTCGAACTTTGACTTCATCGTGGGATTACCACGCGTCAATTTCTTTATTGTCAGGTCCTCTGCCTTGTCATTGGCAAGCCGGAGGTTGTTCTCAGAGCCGAGGAGCGCATCCTTGATCTTCTGGAGATGATCAATGGACTTGTCAATCTCCTCGATAGCCTTCCGGAACTTTTCACTGGCCAGCCGGTAGTTCCTTCCAAACTTGTCCTTGAAATCGAGAAGAGCGTTCTCAAAGTTGGTCACGTCGATCGACTGACTTTTTGCGATTACCAACTGGCGCTGATACTCGATGCTCTTCTTTGCGGCTTGCACGAGCAGGGTGATAAGCGGGACGAAGAACTGAGGGCGCACGACATACATCTTCTCGTATCTGTATGAGACATCGACGATGCCGTTATTATAGTACTCGCTCTCGGGCTCCAGGAGTGACACCAGCACTGCGTATTCGCAATTCTTTTCCTTCCTATCGGCATCGAGCTTCTTGAAGAAATCCTCGTTTCGGTGTTTGGTAGCCGTCTCATCCATTTCGTTCTTCATTTCGAACATGATGGAGATGTACTCGGTACCATCTTCATAGTCGCGGAATACGAAGTCTCCTTTGCTTCCTCCGGAAGCGTCGTTGTCCTTCTCGAAATAGGAGTTCGGAAGATACGGGCGTAACTTCGTGTTAAACTCCGTACTACAATGGATTTCAAGGGTCTCCCCTACCATTTTGGTCGACATTCTGGACTTCAAGTCCTTGTAGTAGTCAACCAGCTCCTGAGAACGCTTCAGTTTGTCCTCGTATTGCTCCTTGATACCATTCTCGCGGACCTCTGCTTCTGATTTGTCAAGCCTGGCCTGTGCCTTTAATTCGGAGATCTCCACATCCTTCTTCTGTAGGGCATCCTTTGCTTTCTGCTGCTCTTCAAGAATTGCAATCTTGAGTTTGCTGGCATTCTGCCCTATTACGGCTTTGAGGGAAGTAATCTCCTGTTCCTTGTCGGATACAGCAGCCTTAATCTCGAGATCCATGCTGTTCTGGAGGCCCGTGATCTGATCCTTCAGACGGGCAATTTCATTGTCCTTCTCTGTGATGGCCTGTTGCTTCTCGTTCAACTTCAGGTTGAATGTCTTGTCCGCCTCTGCCATGGAGGCTTTCTGTTCCGCATCCTTCATTTCAGATATCTCGGCCATTCGGCGTTCAATCTCTTCATTGAATTCAGCATTCTTGACCTGGCTGACGATTGATGCATAGTCAGCATCGTTTACGGTAAGCACACTACCGCAATTCGGACATTTGATTTCTTTCATCTATTGTTCCTTTTTTGTTTAGATTTCAATGGTTTCCGCTCGTTCAATCATTGCGACGAGAACGGCGTTCCGGTTGTTGCTATTTTTCTTAATGGCAGTGTTCGCAGCTTCTGCCATGGCTCCGTAGAAATGATATTTGTTCACGAAGTCGAGTTCCTCACGGAAGATATCCTTAAGCTGTAAAATCAGCCAACTCACTTCTCTGCAGAACGGAGTTATTACCCGGATGTAATCGCTCCATCCATTCGATGACGGGCACTCAGGATCATCGGATACTATAATATCCGCACCCCGAAAGTTTTCGGTGTTTTCCGACAGTTTCGAGACATCTTGGGCCACAATCAACTCGCGTAAGAGTTTAAGTTCTTCCTTGTGCATTTTCTTCCGTTTTTTCTGAACAAAAGTATCCGAAATAACAAAAAACTTACATTTTCTTCGAACTTTTTTTGAGGCATGCATTATACTTTTATTTATTAAGATAATCGCGAAGAAGAATGTAATATTTCAGAGCAACACACTATATTTGTATTGTTTAGATAATGATAAACAAGAACGCAATACTCCGCTTTGAGGTCATCAATGAGTGCCTCACATCCCGGAAAGGATTCACCATTTCCGAGTTGGTTGACGCATGCAACAAGCGCCTAAGCGAGACCCCTGGATGCGAAGGCGTAACCGTTAAGAACAGGCAGGTTCTCTATGATATGGATGACATGCGCGCGATATACGGTGTGGAGATTATCGCCACAAAGGATGAGAAAGACCGCCGTGTCACGCGTTTCAGCTACGCCGAAGGCACCAAAAACATACATGGCGATAGACTGATGGACGAAGACTACGGGGACTTCAGCCAGGCGATCTGGCTATTGGAATCACTCGTTGGACTCCCCTATGTCAAGAAAGCAGCTGAAACCTTAAAGAAACGCATTGGTTCAGATGGCCGCTCGAGTCAGGTCTTCTCCGTTGAGAGTAACGAGCAACTCACAGGCTTCGACCAACTGAGCACCTATTTCAACTACATCCGGCATGGCTGGGCAATCAGAATAACATATAAGGCAAGATATAATGAAGAAACAAGGTTCCTCTTCCAGCCTTATTTCCTCAAGCAGTACAACAGCCGATGGTTCCTCTTCGGATGGAACTATGACTTCATCCACAGGGATGGCACTACCGGTATAATACAAAACCTGGCTGTAGACAGAATCCTCGACAAAAAGGTTGATATGACCCGATTCTCCATGGGCTACAGACCGAGGGTGAACGACATTGACTTCACCCATTATTTTGATGACATAATAGGAGTCACGAGGATTCCCCGTACAAAGGTTGAACACATCACCCTCAAAGTCAATGATGACTATGACTGGAACAGGCTTCTGACAAAGCCCTTGCATACATCCCAGGTTTCGGATGAGGAGAGCAGGACAATAACTATAGACGTGCGTCCCAACCCAGAACTCTATTCAACTTTGTGCCAGTTCGAGCATGTAGAAGTGGTGAGCCCACAGGCAGTCCGCGATGAACACATCGCCCGCCTTAGAAGGATTTTGGCTCAGCACAAGGGTTAGTTGCACCTCCACTGCATGTATTTTTCAAAAATATGCCCAACACTGCCATATTTCTTCGATTATAACTGAAAATAGTTTTGCAATGATGAAATAATGACTCATCTTTGCACTCGAAACTAGCGTGAGCAGTTGCGTCTCCTTTTTTATCAAACCCAAAAACGAGACACAATGAAGACTCTCAAAAACTCCGGCGCAGCAGTTCGCAACAGTTTCATCAACGAGTTCGCTTTCGGCGATAAGTCAAAGGCAATCCATGCCCTTATTAAGAGGGCTCATGAATCTCACCGTTTCGACGGAATCAACTCCGACGATTTCATATATAAAGGCATTGGTCGAACTCAGGCAAGTGCCCGTTGCGTACATATCTCTCAGGCAAGGGTTTCTGCCTGAGAGAAGTATCTTCCTACTATTTTTTATTAACCAAAACTGAAAACAATGGAAGGAAGAAAATTCTACGCTACTCAGTTCAGTGCAACCACTGCAAAGAATGAACAGGAAGAGAGGATGATTGCTGTATGTAATGCTGCCCGCATTGGAACGGCGAAAGGGATGAATAAATATCACCCACTCCGCCTCAAGAAGGAGGATTTCGAGGATGCGATGTCAGATGCAGTCCTCAATGCTCTCCTCCATGTCAATGATTGCACTGGTGGCATTTCATACGCGAACAAGTGCGGATACAGCAGCGCTCTAAAGGCATGTATGGTTGCCGCGAAAAAAGCTACCATGACAACAAGGATCGAGGAAAGCTGGAATGAAGAGGAGGGATGGAGAGTCAACCATGAAGTCTTCAAGAAAGAACTTGAAGAGAATGCAATGAAAAACGATCTCGAGGCAAAGGAAGAGCAGTCGATCGCAGCCTTCAGGGAGTCCCTAATAAAGTCTCGAATAACGATGCTTCCCAAAGAAGACCAGATCATGATTAAACTCCGGGGGCTCGGACTACCTTTCAAAGAGATATCGAAAAAGATGGGGTGCAGCATCGGCTCCATTCAGAAGCGTTCTCATGACTGCAAGAAACGCTTCACAAAACTACTTGACAGTTGCGGATACTATGGCCTTTTATGATCAAAGGATCATAGTATAATTAGAATCAAAAAATAATCCTAACTTTGGGATAACATGGAAAAGACTCAGCATACAGACAGCACATTCAATCTTGAGAGAGAACTGGACCTAATTGCGGAGCAGGCACGTGGTTGCGACAGGATGACCGTGGCATGTAGCATGGCTCTGATCATTTGCCTGGCACATGGCAGGAAATTCCAAAACGGGATTTATACTCCCGATCCGTCAGACAGGAACTGCCGTTATTACGACCAGATCGTTTCAGCCCTCAGCGAAGCGTGGGACAACTTCGTATACATCGGCAGGGATGAGAAACTCGGAGAGAGGATCGAAAGAATCCAGGCCGCAAAGCTTCCGAAATCAGCATTCCGTAACGCCTTGAACAAGTGGTTGGACGTGATTGACCAGGCTGGGGGCAATGAAACTCTTAACGAACCCAAAGAGCTTCGGGAACTTGTCATCGAACTTCTACACCCTGACCGCGTAGTCTTCAATCCGTTTGGCGGAACGGCTAAGTACGGCGAGATGCTTAAACTCGGGGACGGATACGTCGGCAATGCTACATCCCGCGAGTCTTGGGGCATTGGACTGATCCGGCTCTTGATGGCAGGAAGCCCTTCAAGGGAATGGTATTGTGAAACTGTTCCGTTCCAACTGGAAAGCGACAATATCCATATAGCGTATCCAAATGTAATCACGACTTTGCCCTTAAGGTATTCCGTTACCGAAAATGATGGAAGGTCTGTTCCAATAGATGATTTCATTCTTTCCAGAACAGACGATTTTCTCATGGAGAGTGGAAGGATGGTTGCCATCGTTCCTGTCAGTTTCTTAAACAGAGGAGGAAAATCTGCCGAGATTAGAAAGAAACTCACTGAGGAAGGATGGCTTGCAAATGTCATAACCCTTCCGATGAAGGTGTTCCAGCATTACTCCAGAATACAAACAGCAATCATTATCCTGGAGAAGGATGAACATAGGCCGGCACATTTCCTCAATGCCACCAAATGTATCAAGCAAGAGAAACTTGACACGAAGGGAATCTTGAAACTGATGGGCATTGAGAACTATTCCATCCCTGTCAGTCTTGATAGGATTCGTGAGAGAGGTTATTCCTGGCACCCAGCAAAGTACGAGGACGACGTTCCTTATATACTTGAGCCTGGCCACAGCAAGCGCCAACTCAAATCCTTCATCATACCCACGGGGCGGAAGGAATATGTCTCGGGACAAATCAGATGCGTCACTCTCTCCGACCTTTCAAATGATCCGTTCTCATTCCACAAGAGTCAGAATGACATCAAGATGATGGATCTCAAAGAACGTCAAAATGAAGAGATCGAGAAAAACGTGGCGGAAGTGAGATCGTTGGAATCTGAACTCGCCATGCTTAATGCCAAATACAAAGCGGCTCAGGAAGAAGTCGATGCCATGCGGTCCCTTGCGGAAATTGACTCAAAGGGGAGACGGGAAAAATTACTGAACCAGAAAGAAGCTCTCAACTTAGAAATCAGGCAAGCCGTTAAGGAACTGGATGACATCCGTTCGGAGTTTCACAGGATGGGGGCAGACGGTGTTATTCCCGATGCCATATACGATCGTCTTTCTGTAAGAGAAAACGATATTAATAGGCGACTAGATTACCTAAAGGAACAAAGTCGGCAACTAGAACTCACGCGGACTGACGACACCGTTGAAATGAAACTCAAGGCCCGGTTGGATACGCTGGAGCATATCAAAGCTAGAATAGCCGACCTCCAGGAACGCCTGGAAAGAGCTAATAAGAAACTGGTTAGACGGGCAGGCCTCGCAACCCCGGAGACAGCCGGAGCCTTCCGCAAGGTTGTTCATCCTGCTCTGATAATTGGCGGAAACAAACCAAAGGTTCAGTTCGCTTATGTGGAAGCCAGTCCTTCTTCGCCAGTTTATATCGGCCCGTCAAGTTGCCATGCCTTCAAAGTTGACCAGGATCATATTGACCTTGGGTACCTCGTATACATCATCAGCACAACCGAATTTAAGGACTACGGTGCAAGCCTTCCTATCATCACGGAAGCGGAGATACTTGAAAGCTATGTTGACATCATCAATGACATCGACGAGCAAAGGGCTTTTGTCCATGAGCGAGAGATGGATGCCAATCCTCTCAAAAGAGAAATTGACGCGATGCGCCGTGAGTTCGATACTGCCAATGCAAAGTATGACAGGGCAATCGGATACAAGAGGCATGAAATGGGGCACTACATGTACCAGATCGGGAACAGCTTCAACCGCATATACAGAATCATCAGAGAGGAAGCAGACTTCCGCCGCAAGGAAGAAGTATACCGTCAGATGTACATGATAGAGGACAGCATGAAGGGGATCAATGGCATGCTTGACAGACTCGGAGAGAAAGATATATTCGGTCAAGGAAGTCCTCTGGATCTTCTGGATTATTTCGACATGTACATAGCCACCTCACATCCTGACGGATATGAGATAGGTCTGACTATTGATAGAACGACTATTGACCCCGACATGAAACTGATTTGTCTGATGAATCAGGATGCATTTGACAGTGCTATCCATTGTATCAGGCAGAATGCGGAGGGTCATGGCTTTAAGGACGACCCATCTAGAAATGACTACAGAGTCCAGATTATGCTTTCATATGACAGGGAAAGTGATAGGATTGTCATAGACTTCATCAACAATGGAACTCCGATGGACAAAGGTGTTGACGACGACCTATATGCCAGCCCGGAAGGGAGGGCGGGGAAGCATCAGAATACAGGCACTGGTGGAGCTTTTGTCTGTGATATGGCAAAGTTTTACGGCGGCGAATGTCATGTTAACCCAGAAGGTGTCTACAAAATGTTTGACGTTCAGACAACAATCAGAATAATACTTCCATACTACCATGAATAGCGCAAAGAAGATACACACCCTTTGGGTGGATGACCGCCCAGATGACAACCTCATTGATAACTGTCAGGATGAGGGGATACAGATTGTAAAGGCATTGAACTCAAACGAGGGAATGGCATATCTTCACAGTAACTGGAAGGATATCGATTTCATAATTCTGGATGCTCGTGGCACCAGAGAAGGAGATGTGACCGACGGTGATACTGGAGGAGTGTACGATATGTTGTCAGCCATACAGGAATACAAGCGGGAAAAGAAGATTCCTTGCTGCATTTATTCGGCATACATCGATGACCAAAAGGTGAAAGAACTGAACAATCAGTATCAAGGGCTGAAGCTCTTCAAAAAGAATGACCCGAAAACCAAAAGCCCTATCTTCGATCCATACAGGGAGTTGATAGATTATATCAAATCAGAGTCTTCAAAACTTGAAGAGCGGCAGATCAAAAACATGTATGCTGATGTCCTTGACGCTGCTGACGTCCTGCATTTCAGCGATGAATACAAAAATACACTGATGCTATTCCTGAAGGCACTTTCCTTTGATGCACACAGGAGCGAATGCCCAGGGCCCGAGGAAATGAGGGATATCATCGAATATATATGCAAACGTTATTATGAGGCCGGGCTGATTCCTAGGGAGTGCTTCAAGGCAGCAGGGAACAAACTCAGCGAGATCAACATTACCGATGCGATGAAGTACCTCTGCGGAGAAAAGCCTGACAATATTCTTGGACAAAAAAACCCTATGGGAGTCTTTGACTCCCAAGGGCCCGTCCTTCCTGCACTTATGACCACTCTCATGGACACCTCGCTCAACTACACACAGAAATGCAAACACGACGGATATCGGGTAGCTGGTGAGGATGTCATAGATATAAACCACAAACTGAACGAATATGAAAGTGGAATCAAGACCCCTCTCTATAAGTTTTCAGCACTTCTGAACCTCTGCGACTTCATCCAGTATTCTGCCGAGTATATTAACAATCACAGCGAAGTCGAAGAAAACAAAAAGCGCTGCGTACGCTTAGAGAATTACTGCCTTCGTGATTCAAACGGTAACTCCACCAGAGTTTGCATTGTTGAAAAGGATCATATCAATAACATCTATCATGTTGGAGATTACATAAAACTGAATCCAAGAGGAACAAAGAACAAGGGTAAGGCACCTGTCAGCGAGGGAGACAAAATCATCATTACCAAATTGAGCACAAATACAGACCGATCAGACAACAAGTATCGCTTTTATGCTGCTGATTATACAATCATATAAAAAACTGGGGAGGCCGTTCTAAACAGCCTCCCCTTTTTCCCCATTTCCATGTCTAGCGCTTCAGGACGAAGCACATCATAAGTTTCACGAAATCCTCTCCTCCCAACGATGTGTAGAAGATTGGCTCACCGGTATCCTGATAGGAGTCAGGGAATGTTTCTACTGATTCGACTTCATGGATTACGGTCCGAAAAGGACTGACCAAACGAATTGTCTGTACATTCTTGGGGACGTAACTGTCCTCGACAGATGGATCAAAGAAATCGTTTACATTTTCCATGGTCACATCGTAATATGGACCAGGCATTCCATCAAGTTCATCTATCAGGGAATCTTCCACTGGGAATACAGCCTCTGTCCCATTAAGATATGGCTTAAAGGCAATCGCCTTGTGTGCCTTTGGAAGGTTATCCTCTTCAAGAGGGTAATCGAACAGGCCCAGTTTCCCCTTGCATGGAATCGGCTCGTCAAAGACGAATGGATCGGTAAAGATCCATTTAATCTGGCCTTCTCCCCCATCCCAAAGGGAGTCAGTAGACCTTGTGCTGCCTACTAGGGTCGCATATCCGATGATACTGCCAAGAGGAGCATCATCGTTGTTTGGAATCCAACCGTAGCGTGTAGCATTTGCTATTGCAGAGCACCACTCAAATGGGATGGTATCGAAAAAATTCTTTGGAATCTTCGCTGATGAGGCATGGATAAGAATCCGCTTGCCGATGAGATCATTTGAAGGTGCCCATGTGCGGTTCTCAACGTCCTTTACACCTGAGATAAGCAGTGACGCCCAAGGTTGTCTGACTGAAAGTGTTTTCATCCGTTTTTTGTTGCTGGTTGTTTAAGCCAATTATATCCGGATTATTTGAATACTTACATTAATATCTTTAGATATGTGTCCATTTCATATGCATAGGAAGGATTGTTCCCAATTGATGGAGGAGGATGGCATTGCGCCCAAAGCCTTCGAGCAGGAAGCCGAATTTCCTGAGGTCAGCTAGGCTATCCTAAAGTTTTTTCTGGGAAGATAAGGGCCGGAGCGCTCACAGAAGTCCCCGCCTGTTCGTCGTTTCCAAACGCTTCCCGGCGGGGACTATCCTTATGTATTTCCCATGCTTTAAGGACGGCGCGGCAGATTGTCTCGTCGTCCATGCCTTCGTCAAAGAGATTACCGACGAGGTCTATGATATGCTGCGGCAGCGGCATTCCGATCATTTTGAAAGGCAAAGGTAAGGCAAGCCCGCAAGACTATGAAATTCTTGCAAGTCCACTTGATTTTCCAGGACACTTCTTCCTTTTAGGTCTGGAACGGCAGGGTTGATGCGTGCACCATCCTGGAAGAAAGAATGGTATCAGCTAAGTAAGGAAGCAAAACCAAGCCTCCTAATCCACATTTGTTTTGGGGGTATTAAAGGGATCCGAAAAAGAACTGATAATGTGTAACTATCTTATTCTGAGCGTATTGGGTTTGTTTCTTTTTCTGTTTCTTTTTCTGTTCTTTTATTTTCTGCCACTGTTTAGGTAGTAGATCCGATTGGTTTTGGCCCCTTCTGAATAGATGTCTTCATCAACCATTGAATACACCATTTTGCGGATTTCCTTTATATCAATGTCTGGGATTCTCGAAGATATCTCGGAAATTTTCGCCCCAGGGTGCTTGGCGAGGTCTTCTTTAATGAGGGCCTTCAAGGCATATGGCTCAATCGTCTTTAAGGAAGTCTTAATGTTGACGCGTGCGTTCCTAATGAGTTGTGGATTGACTTGGAATTGATTTCCTTTCCCTCTACCAGATTTGATAATTAGTCCTTCGGCGAGAATCTTGTCCACATAGCTACGAAGTCTATCATCACCTGGCAACTGAAGTTGCTTGGTGAGTTGTGTTGAGTATATCTTTCGTTCTCTGGCGATTATTCCGAATGCAATGAAAGCTTTTTGTGATAGTTGGTAGTTCTGCATTACAAAGTCAAGGAGAGGAAGTAGCTCGACATCAATAATCTCAGCATACTGGGTAACACTACACTCATTAAAGGAAGAATCAATAATCGGCGGAAGCTTGGCCTCTTTTGCGTTTAGCTCGTAAATCAGGTCGTATCCGGATCCTTCTCCCTCCATAAGCTCATAGGCGTTCATAATTTCAATCATGTTAGGATTGCGTCGGTGCTTAGTATGGAGGATGTTTTCTTTCGAGATACCGAGAGGAAGCCCGCCTGGGTTAGAAATCTCCAGTCGGTCTGGGAAAACACGAATGACAATGTCGTTGGATATTGTATTGCTTTTGTGGGCGACGGCATTAACGAGAAGTTCTCGAAGGAGTTTGGGATTATAGTGACGGATTTGTTTCCGGAACAGCCCGTTGGGGAATTCGTAAGAATATGTGAGTTCGATGGCTTTACTCTCAATATCAAGCAGAAGATCCTTGGGACTCAATGTCAAGTCTCGCCATTCTTCCTTTCTAACCTTCTCCTCATTGGCATTGAAAACGATGTATTGAATGGTCAAGGGGTAGCATATTCCCGCTCTTTGCCTGGGTGTACCTACCCAAAGGACACCGAGATTAGTTAATCGATCTTGGTCAATAAGGTGATAGTGTTCGGCGATCTCATTATCATCCATCTGCTTAACGTGCTCTTTCACTCTCGGCGATAAGCGCATGTCCTCGGCAAACCTATGGATATTATCAAGCACAGCGACATCTTTCCAGCTATACTTGGTCGTGTTAATCTCCCACTGAAAGGCCCCTTTTTCTTCTGCCAGTCGCTGGATATCTTCGTTTCTAACAGGTTCGCATTTGTCACCGAGCCTTATGTATATTTTACCGTCAGATGTCGTTGCGATTATTTTAAGGCTAGGATATACGTCGATAATGAAGTAATTGCTTCCGTTTTCGTCGGATAAGATGCTTGATGATGATAATGCTACCCCGAAGCACAGACTGCGAAGTTTGGAGATGGCGTCATTCTGCTCTTGTTGAGTAATAGTTTGATTATCTCCAACCGTCAGGGTCTTGTTCTCAATCCCAATATAAATCTGCCCACCCTGGGCATTCGCAAGAGCAACGCAAGTCACGGAGAGGTCTCTGAATCCTTTGTCTCCAGTCCTAATCTTTTGAATGCTCTTATACTCTATGTTTTGGTTTTCTGTGCTAAACTTCATCGTACCTAAGAAGGTCAAGTAAAAGGAAATGTCAAACTATCATGCATCTTTGCAAAGTTATATCTTTTTTGCGTTCTTTCAACCAGATTCCGGCAAGTTGTTTTCAAACACATTGGTAATAAGATTGTTACGGCCGGGTGAACCGGAACCCGGTCCGGTAGACAAGAGATGGCTAATCGTCATTGCCTGTGTTACCACCGCTGTTATTTGTGAACGCCTTGGTGAAAAAGGAGCAGCTAACGCCGTTCTTGATAGCGATGGACTTCATGTTAGCCGTTGCGGTTAGGATGACGTCATTGACATTTACGTACATTTCGATCTGGTTGGTATTGATGTGAGGACAGTTGATTCCGACTTTGTTGGAGAATCCGATGATAAGAGATTCCCCCGAAGAGGTTGCCTCGCCCCCCTGTGTCGGGCTCTGCGGATTTCGGGTTTCAGCGACAGTGGAGCAGGCGGGAGGGGGCGGTCCCGCAGGGATGACGGAGTTTGTTTGAGCGCTAGTTAGGCCCGCTTGCGGGACTAACTGAGCGAGTTCTCCGTCAAGCCCCCTCCCGCCTACGCGGAGCGGCTGAAAGCCGTCATGACGCAGGCCCGATACAGGGGGACGAACCCTGGCATTCACATCGACACAACCATCAATTCACAATCTCTAGGAAAAACCGTATCTTTGCGCCCCAATATCGATAGACAAGACTATGAAAACAAACCTTCATATCGACAAAAGGCGCCTTATCGGCTATGCGGCGGGAATATTGGCGGGGGTGTCGTATGGGACGAATCCGTTGTTTGGGAAGGCGCTGATGGAGAGCGGGGTGCCGGTGATGGTGATGCTGTTTTTCCGGTATGGGATGGCGGCGGTGATTCTGGCGATGTGGATGGTGGTCAGGAGGGAGAGTTTCCGGGCGGAGAGGCGCGGGTTGGGGCTGTTGGTGCTGCTGGGACTGCTGTTTGCGGGGAGCAGCATTACGCTGTTCTGTTCGTATGAGTATATTCCGTCGGGGCTTGCGACGACGCTGGTGTATCTGTATCCGGTGTTTGTGGCCTTGATCATGGTGTTTCTG
>JAEEGI010006944.1_pt1 | contig 25481 bp, 19 predicted proteins | sample 8958751 | NCBI WGS metagenome assembly JAEEGI01 (sample SAMN16246545, study PRJNA631951) | gut metagenome | biome: gut microbiome; feature: rumen; material: KS-attached | host: Bos | place: Iran: Karaj | collected 2018-10
GTTATGCTCAAGTATTCGGTCCAATACCGCAAGGTGGAGGATTATCACACCCGCCAGAAGTGGGTGACGATCGAACAGATGTCACCAGCGCTGATCCAGGCCGTCATCGCCAGCGAAGACAACCGCTTCTGTGAGCACAAGGGATTCGATTGGCAGGAGATGGAGAGGATGCTCACGCAACACCAGGAAAAAGGAAAGAAGATCCGCGGCTGCAGCACCATCTCCCAGCAGGTTGCGAAAAACGTCTTCACTTTCGGGACACGGACCTGGGTCCGGAAAGCCGCCGAGGTTTACTGGACCTTCCTCATCGAAAAGATTTGGGGAAAGCAACGGATCATGGAGGTGTACCTGAATGTGGCGGAGACCGGAAAAGGGCTGTATGGCGTGGAGGCCGCCTCGAACCACTATTACGGTCTGAAAGCGAAGGAAATCGACAAGCGGCAGGCCTGTGCCATCGCCGCCAGCCTCCCGGACCCCTGGGACCGTTCCCCGGACAAAAACACCTCTTTCCTCCGCAAGCGGAGGGCGCAGATCTACGCCCTCATTTCCACGCTGAAATACCCCGAATGGGCGCTATAGCGCCACTGTCTCGTAGAATGTCAATCCAGAAATATACTTCCCGCTGACGGAGACTTTGTGCTCCGGGGCATCGGGGAAGAAGAGGACGCGGAGCGCATCATCGCCTTTGCCCAGAACAACGCCTCCCTGGACATCCCAGAGGCAGATTTCGACCTCGGTATTGTCGATAACGAAGAGCTGCGGGTCTTCAGGGTCCTGGCGGAGAGAGACGGGGGCGACGACCATGCGGGAGGCGAAGAAAGCGGCGGTGCGGTCCTTGATTTCGTCATAGACGGGATAGTCGACCAGGCCGTCTTCGCCGATGAAGAGGTTGTGTCGCGGACCCTGGAAAGCATTGAGTTCGGAGGAGACGCCGTAGCGTTTCAGGACCCGGTGGATGACGCCGGCACCGTACATCTCCCGGAAGGCGTGACGGTCCTCCGGAACCAGGGCGGAGACGATGCTTTCGTACACCGACCGCAGCCAGTCGAACATATCCTGCGGCTCGTCCGGTTTCTCCTCCTCGTAGCCACCGTCGTCGAAAGGATAGCCCGCACCGAACGGGATGACCGGATCCTCCCGGCTCTGGAAGGAGATGACGGGAATCTTCGCATTGTGCAGGATGGCGGTATCCGGGACGGCTCCCCAGAGGTTCGCCACGGCTCGGACATCGAAACCCCGAAGCAGGGCCTGATGGGTAACGATGGTTGTATCTTCTTCCTCCAGAATGATTTCCGGCATATTCTCCTCGCGCATGTAGGCCAGGTTCAAGGCCATGATGCCACCGGCATCGGCCCCGGCCGCGAAGATGCGTTCGGAATGGATGAGCAGGGAATCCCGCTTCAAGAGGAAGCGGACGGCCGCATTGGCGTCCTTGAGGGCCCTGAACATCGCATCATCCGTCGACTGCACATTCCGGCGGTATCCCTGCCGATAATCAACGGAAGCGGCCACATAGCCGAGGGATGCGAAATACCGGCACCATTCGACCAGCGTCGTATCGCGTTTGTCACCATCCCGGAAAGCGTCCCCAGGGAAGGTCACGAGCAACGGACGCGCAACCTGACCGCCGTCTTCGGGAAGGTACAGGTCCATGGTCAAATCCATCCGGTCCCCTTCCTCCTCCCCGCCGTTCCGGAGGACGCGGCCATAGATGACATCCTGCGTCTCCCTCACCTTGTACATGGGCTCCCGGTACAGTTCCCGCGCTGGGAAAAGTCGGAATTCCGGGGCTTCATAAGACTTTAGTACCGGTTTCTCCACCTTCAGGTCGATGCTGAGCGTATCGGCCCAAATCCCGCTCGTGTCGCGATACATGAGGGCTTTCGTATTGCCCAAAGAATCGACATATACGCGCACAAACCCGTCCTGCACGGTATACAGGCCGGGCTCGACGCCTCGGGTGCAGGAAAGGGCCAGGCTCAGGATGCCCCCCAGGAGAAACAGACGGCGGAGGTTCATCGTTTGAACAGGCGGTCCATATCCCGGTCCATCGCCGGCTTCACGAGTTTCTCCGGGACGAACTCCCAGTGGCCGATCACGGCGGGATTCCCGATAACTTCCGGATCGATGGCCCCGTTCTCCATCAGGTAATCGTACAGGATGTTGCGGATCTCCGGATAGCGGCCGACCACGCGCTCGTCGATGTTGTCCGTGTCAATGCCGGTTTCCTTCATCAGGTTTCCGCCGCCGGAAGCACGGTAGGAGGTCATCGCGACGTTGTACTCTTTCTGGAGGTCGAAAGCGGTACCGTCGGCCATCGAGGCGATGGCGACGCGCTCGCCGAAGGGCTTCGTCACGTCTACCGTATAGTTGATGCCGGCCGCGGAGTCGAAGTTGTATGAACGGTTCACGAAGGACCAGCGGCTCTGCTGGGTGCGGGGATCGTCCTGGGCCTGGATCTTGAGGAGGGTGTCGTCCGGCTTTGCGATGGTATTGATCCACTTGTCGTAGGAATGCTCCAGGTAGTTCCGGATTTCCTCGCCCGTCATCTTCACCACAAAGAGCTGGTTTTCAAACGGATAGATGGTAAACAGGTTGTTGTAGCGGACGATGCCGGACTCGACGTGGCCGTTGAAGGTGAGCGGTGCCGCGAAGGAGATTTCCGCCGGCTTGCAGCCGATGCTGAGCGTATGGACCAGGTTCAGGTAGTCACACATGCCCCGGAATGCATCGCGGGTCCAGAGGTCCGTGTTCAGGACACCCACTTCCCGCAGGGTGAAAGCCTTGACAGCCTCATAGTCCTGCTGGAAATGCGCCCGCATGGCGGCATCGGCCTTGTCGGCCCGTACCGGGATGGTCTTGGATTCATAAGAACGGTCGACGACCTTGTGGCCCTTGACCGTCAGGTGAAGCGTGCCTTCGGCGACATTGCGTGCATGGCTGCCGGAATTGAGGAAGGCGTTGTCCTCATCGTCATCCACATACGGCCGATGGTCGTGGCTCGCCAGGACGAAGTCCACACCCTGGACCATCTGGAACACGTCCAGGCCCTCGGACTCCAGCTGGCTGCCGTCGCCAGCGCCCGTGCCCGAGTGCATGGCCACAATCATCACGTCCGGTTTCTCTTTCGCCCGGATGGCGTCCACATCGGCCTGGACCTGGTTCACGATGGGCTCAAAATGCATCCCGCTCCAGAGTTCCTCCGTCAGCCAGGCTTTCATGTTTGCATTCGTATAGCCCAGGATGGCCACCTTCAGACCCGCCCGCTTGACGATCTTGTAGGGTGTGAAATACGGCTTTCCATTGTCGTTCCGGATGGCGTTCGCCGCCAGGAAATCCACGCCGTTCTTCTTGAGGTCCGCCGCCACGCGGTCATACACCGGATGGCCCGTCTCGATGTCGTGATTACCCACGATCACCGCGTCATAGCCCATATACTCCATTAGGCGCGGGAACAGGTGGGGCGTCTCCGTATCGACATAGTTGAAATAATACGGGGCATTGTCGCCCTGCAGGCAGTCGCCCGCATCGAGGAGGAGGACATTCTCCGCCCCATTCGCCGTCCGGACGCTGTCCACATAGTACTTAACCGCCAACAGTGACGGTTTCGTCCGCCCGTCCACATACGACGAATCGAACCATGCGCCATGTACGTCATTGGTGGAAAGCACCGTCAGCGTATAATCGCCATCCTTGAGGGTACGGCCGCAGGAAAGCGCAACCAGCGCACAAGCGGCGAAGAAGTAATTGCGGAGTGTCATAATCATCGGTTTAACGGACAAAGATACGTAAAAAATATGTATTTTTGTTTTCATGAAACTCCAGACCCCTGTCACGCTGGACCCGGCGCCGGTGTCCATTTCCTACCATGACCGGATCGCCGTGCTGGGCAGTTGTTTTGCCGATGAAATCGGCGAAAGGCTGGCCGCGGCGGGATTCGATGTGCTGTGCAACCCGTTCGGGACGCTGTACAATCCCGTTTCCATCGGCAATGCTGTCGCACGGCTCACGGCCGGGGTCCCTTTCACGGCAGATGAGGTTGTAGAGATGGGGGCAGGAGCCGGGCGATACTGCTCGTTCTGGCATCACACTTCGTTCGCACGGGAGACGCCGGAAGCGTTCCTTGAGAATGCGAATGCCGTCCTCGAAGAGGCGGCCGCGTTCTGGAAGGATTGCAACCGCGTCATCGTCACCCTCGGCACGGCCTGGGCTTTCCGGTTCGATGCGACCGGCGAGACGGTCGCGAACTGCCTCAAGCGACCGGGGACGGAGTTCACGCGCTATCGGCTGACGGTGGCGCAGAGCACGGCCCTCCTCCGGGGACTTGTGGACCGCCATCCCGGCAAACAGTTCATTTTCACCGTAAGCCCGATCCGCCACCTTGCCGACGGCGCCCATGGCAACCAACTCTCCAAGAGCACGTTGCTCCTCGCTACGGAAGGCCTCCCCTACTTCCCTGCCTACGAAATCATGATGGACGAACTCCGCGACTACCGCTGGTGGGCGGAGGACATGGTCCATCCCACAAAACAAGCGGCCGCCTATCTTTGCGACCGCTTCGTGGAATGGGCCCTTCCCGTCCGGGAATGGGACCTGTATGAGGCCAGGATGAAGGAGTGGCGAGCCGCACAGCACCGCCCGAACACCGGGCTGCCGCGCTAATTCTCCTCCTTGAAGACCATCTGACCGCTGTACGAAATGCGGTCGCGGTTCCCGGACTGGACGTCCAGGGAAGCCCGGCCGTTGTCAAAGAGCGTCAGGCGGTAGAGATGCTCATCCTCGTCGGTCTTGACGTAGATCCGGATCTCGTAGCCGTCCCTTCCGTTCTCGATCGCGGTATAATTGGCGACCGGCGCATCAAAGTTCAGGGCATGACCGCCGCCGTAAGGCACGCGCCAGGCCTGGCCGATGAACGGGAGATGGGAGATGAGGACGTCATCCTTCACCGTAATCGAGTAATTGTTCACCATCTTGGAGGTGCCCCGGAGGGGATACATCCGGTCAATGTCGATGGTAAAGTTGCCCGTCTCGACGGCCTGGCGGACCATCTTCGCTTCCCGGGCTTCCCGGGCAACGCGTTCCTCATGCGTCTCGGTACTCAGAATGCCGCAGGCGGAAACCGCCAGCACCGCGACCAGAATGGGTAGGATGTACTTTTTCATATCTCGAGCGTTTTAGTGTCTCCGCATGCCGCCCATGGCGCCCATCCGCTGCATCAAGTTCCCCGTCATCGCACCCTTCATGACCTTCCGGGTGCCCTCGAACTGCTTCAGGAGGCGGTTCACCTCCGGGAGGGAGGTGCCGGAACCGTCGGCGATGCGCTTGCGGCGGGAACCGTTCAGGATTTCGGGATGCTCGCGTTCCTTCTGCGTCATGGACAGGATGATGGCCTCGGTGGCCTTGAAGGCCTTGTCATTGTCGATATCCACGTCCTTGAGGGCCTTGCCCATGCCGGGAATCATCCCCGCCAGGTCCTTGATGTTGCCCATCTTCTTGATCTGCTGGATCTGCTGGTAGAAGTCCCAGAGGGTGTACTGGTCCCGGGCCATCTTCTTCCGCAGTTCACGGGCCTGCTTTTCATCGAACTGCTCCTGCGCCTTCTCCACGAGGGAAACGACATCGCCCATGCCCAGGATTCGGTCTGCGATACGGGCGGGATGGAATACGTCCAGTGCCTCCATCTTCTCGCCGGCGGAGACGAACTTGATGGGCTTGCCCACGACGGCCTTGATGGACAGGGCCGCACCACCGCGGGTGTCACCGTCCATCTTGGTGAGGACGACACCGTCGAAGTCGAGACGGTCGTTGAAGGCCTTCGCCGTCTCCACCGCATCCTGACCGGTCATGGCGTCCACGACGAACAGCGTCTCCGTGGGGTGGATGGCCTGATGCAGGGCGGAGATTTCGTCCATCAACTGCTGGTCCACGGCCAGGCGGCCGGCGGTATCGACAATCACCACGCTGTAACCTTCGGACTTCGCCTTCCGGATGGCATTCTGGGCGATCTTGATCGGATCCTTCTCGCCGTCCTCGGTGTACACCGGCACGCCGATGCCCTCGCCCAGCACTTTCAACTGCTCGATAGCGGCGGGACGGAACGTGTCACACGCCGCGAGGAGCACTTTCATGCCACGCTTGGACTTGATATGCAACGCCAGCTTGCCGGAGAACGTCGTCTTACCGGAACCGTTCAGACCCGCGACCAGCACGATGCCGGGATTCCCCTTCACATTGATATCCTGCGCCTCCGAGCCCATGAATTCCGCGAGCTCGTCGTGCATGATCTTGATCATCATCTGCTGCGGCTTCACCGCCGTGAGCACGTTCGCACCGATGGCCTTGTCCTTCACGCGGTTGCAGAAGTCCTTCGCCACCTTGTAGCTCACGTCCGCGTCCAGCAGGGCCTTGCGGATGTCCTTGACGGTCTCCGCCACGTTGATTTCGGTGATCTTCCCTTCACCCTTCAATATCTTGAAAGACCGCTCCAGTCTCTCGCTCAGATTCTCAAACATAGTCGATTTGGCTTTATCATGCAAAGATAGCCATTTCCGGGAAAACAAAAAAGGCCAGGCCCGGGGCCTGACCTTTAAACCATTGAAGAAAGGGGCTTACTTCTCCTTCGGGACCATCGCCTTCCAAACGCAGGCGCTCAGGGCGCCACCCACGAGCGGGGCGCAGATGAACACCCACACATCCTTCAGCGCGTCGCCGCCGGCGAAGAGGGCCGGGCCGATGGAACGGGCCGGGTTCACGGAAGTGCCGGTGAGGTTGATGCACATGAGGTGGATGAGGATCAGGGAGAGACCGATCGCGAGACCGGCCGGCTTGCCGGCGCCGTACTTGGCGTCGGTCGTGCCGAGGACCACGAGGACGAACAGGAAGGTGGCGATCACCTCCACGAGGAACGCGCCGCCCACGCCGCCGGCGTTCGCCACGCCATTGGAACCGAGGCCGCCGGTCAGGTCGGGCGCCGCAACCACTTTCGTGAGCAGCAGGAGGACCGCACCGGCGAGGATACCGCCGATGACCTGGCCCACCCAGTAGCCCACGGCATCCTTCCAGCTCATGCGGCCGGAAAGGGCGACACCGAGGGTGATGGCCGGGTTGATGTGGCAGCCGCTGATTTCACCGATGGTGTAAGCCATGGCGACGACGGCGAGACCGAAGGCAATGGCCGTTCCCACCACGCCAGCAGGAGTGCCGCAGCCGAGGAACATCGCCGTTCCGCAGCCCAGGAATGTGAGCACGAACGTGCCTACGCATTCAGCAAAGTACTTCTTCATAAATGAAAAGTGTTTTGGTTTAGTGACTCAAATATAGGAAATTTCGCCGATAATCAAAAGTTTTTGCTATTTTTGTCCTACGCGGGTCCGGCCGCGGTGAACGGTGTATGGAGACTCTGGTGGGGCGCCTCAGGCGCATCTTTTCCTGGAAGAAAACAAACAAGACGCAAACGTTCCGGCCGTCCTCCTGGCGTATGGAGCGGCTGGAGAAATCCCTGGATGACTGGCAGGCACGGCAAGGCTGGCGGGAGCCGGTGCGGACCGTCGGCGAAGCCGCCGAACGACTGGGCACGGACACCGGCACCCTATATGCCTATTTCCGCGAACGCATCGGCCTGGACTTCCGTACCTGGCGCACCCGGCTGCGGCTGGAGGACGCCAAACGGATGCTCGCGGACAACCCGCTCCTGCCTCCGGCCGATGCCGCCCGTCTCTGCGGCTTTTCCAACCGCTCCAATTTCTCCCGCCAGTTCCTCACCTATACGGGCCTGACGCCGGCGGAGTGGCAGAAACGGGCCGGGATGTCTCACGACAGCCCGGCCCGGGAAAACGATTATGTTTAACCAAAGAAGTTAGTCTACATACTGATCTTGGCAATGCCGGCAGCGTGCTTGGTCACCTTGCCTGCCACCTTGAGGCCGATGGCGTCGATGTCGCCCGCACCATTGACGGAGAGGTCCGCCTCGGCGGCTTTGCCATCGATGTTCACGTCACCGGCACCGTTCACCTCAACCTTGAGCTTCTGCACGTCGATGGTCTCGAGGTCCATGTCAGCGGCGCCATTGACCATGACGGAAAGGTCGTAGCAGCGGAGGGCTTTGAAGGAAAGGTCACCGGCGCCATTGACCTCGATCTTGAGGTCGGCGTCGCTCGTGAGACCGGCCGGGATATCGAAGTCTGCAGCCCCGTTGATCTCGATGCCCTTCAGCGCGGGAGCCTTGATGGTCACGTCGAAGTCCGTCGAACGGACCGTGCGCTTGTCTTTCAGTTCGAGGATGAGGGTCGAGCCTTCCACCCGGTAGTCGACATAGCTGAAGACGTTCTCCTGGGCGCGGAGGGTCACCTCGTAGGTATCGGACTGGGTAAAGGTCGCATCGGCCTGGCCGTTGACGACAATCCGGTCGAAGTCCTTGAGGTCGAAGGACTTGGTGATGACAGAGCCCTCACCCTTGATAGCGTTCTTGCCTCCGTTCCAGTTGGTATTCACATGGAAGCAGGAAGAAAACAGAAGCATAGCCGTGGCTAAATAAAGGATATTTTTCATGTTGATTATTCGTTGAAGATCGATGAATCGAGGCCGAGAAGGGTCATGCGCTGCTTGATGGCCGGGACTTCCTTCTCGATGAAGTCCTTGCGCTGGGTGGCCAGCACGGTGTCCCGGGCGTCGTCGGAGACGAAATACCCGATCCCGCGCTTGTTGTAGATGATGCCGTCGGCGGTGAGCTTCTCATAGGAGCGCATCATCGTGTTCGGGTTCACCCCGATGTCGGCACCGTACTCTCTCACGGAAGGGATGCGGTCTCCCCCCTTGAGCTCTCCCGAGAGGATGCGGTCGGAAATCACATCCACGATCTGGAGATAAATGGGTTTTTCGGTATTGAAGTTCATAGTGTATTAGTGCTGAATGGTTTTGATGCGGCGCCAGACACCCCAGCCGAGGCCGATGGTGATCAGGCAGGTGAGGACGATCGAGGCATTCGCGATGCGGGTCATCCAGGTTGCGACCTGCATCTCGTCCGGTTCGAAATTAAGATTGTTGACAAAGTGCGGGACGATGAGGCCGGTCAGGAGGGACAGCACCAGGGAGAGGCCGAACAGGATGGCGATCGCGCCCACGAGCTTGTTCTTTTTGAAGCAGATGCCGCACAGGAGGAAGTAAAGGAAGTTGCAGAAGAAGCCGACGATGGTCGGGAAAATCAGGCTGGAGGGCGTGAAGGCAATCGGAGATTCAGCACCCATATCCGCAAGCGCCTCGAGCAATTTGCCGTAAGCGCCCGTGAAGCCAGTGAACAGGGCCTTACCATAGGTAGGATCCACCAAAGAGAGGAAACCGTCGATGAGGAAGTACACGACGAAAAACAGGAGTGGGATCACGATGCACACAATGAGCAGCATCGACACGAACTTTTCCGCCTTGGAGGCCGGGACCATGAGCCAGTTCGATCCGGCCTTCTTCTCCGTCAGATAGCCATAGCTACGGACCATGTACAGTTCGAGGATGGCGAAGGCCAAGAACAGCACGCCCATCCGGGCATAGATGACCGGGGAGGTCCAGTGCTGCACGAAAACCAGGCTCGCGAGCACCCAGATGACATAGAAGATGGCGCTGGCGCCGCCGATCATGATGGCGGCCTTGGAGTGGTTCCGCCACATCTGCTTGAGGTCGTATTTGAAATAGGTCCAGAAGCGGTTGAAGTCGAAGATTTCGTTCATGGCCTTGTTATTTTACAGAGTTGAACATCGGTTTCAGGAGGTCCTTGTGGGCATGGACCGTATTGAAGAAGGCCTCCACGTTGACCTTGCTTTCCTCGCCTGTGGTGTTGGGATACACCTGGATGCAGCCGCCGGGGGTCTGCTCGAGGTACAGGGCGCCGGGCTGGATCTCGGTGCCGTAGTCGAAGTACAGCTTCTCGGAGATTTCCTGCATCGACGCGTTCACGAGCACCGCCTGGTTGTCCAGGATGATGATCGGGTCGATGATGTTCTCCAGGTCGCGCACCTGGTGCGTGGAGATGATGAGGGTGGAATCCTCGGCCGTATACCGGGTCACGGCCTTGCGGAACTGCGCCTTGGACGGGATGTCCAGGCCGTTCGTGGGCTCATCCAGATAATAGTATTTCGTGTTGCACGCGAGGGCGAAGGCGATCCAGGTCTTCTTGAGCTGGCCGGCGGACATGGCGTCCATGCGCTGCGTCGCCTCGACCTCCAGCTCCGCGAGGATGGTGTAGAACTTGTCCAGGTCGAAGTTCGGCCAGAAGACGCCGTGTTCCTTGGCGAAGTCAATCGCCTTGGCGTGCACGGGAGAGACCTCGTCCGGCAGATAGAACTGGTCGGCGAGGAGGGAAGGCTGGCGGTCGAAAGGATTGCGACCGTCCACGAGGATGGAACCTGCCTGGGGCTTCTTGAGGCCGCACAGGAGGGTCAGCAGGGTGGTCTTCCCCACCCCGTTCTCACCGAGGAGTCCGTAGATATTGCCTTCGGACACCTTCATCGAGATGTTCTTCAGCACCACTTTGGGGCCGTAACTGAACGCAAGATTGTTGATTTCGATCATATCGTTTGTGTGTATTAGTTTATTAGTACACCGCAAAGGTACAAACAAAAATCATATCTGCAAATTTTTTTTGAAAAAAATGCAAAAAAGATTTCCCCACCCGCTTCGCTCGGTCGAAATGACAGGGGAAAATGGCAAGTCTGAAATTATTATTATATTTGGTGATTCAACTGAAACCACAGACAAAACGATGAAAAAGCTGATTGCCGCTCTGTTTGCCGCCTGCGCGCTCGCAGTAGGTATCATGGCGCAAGATTTCAAACCGATCCTGGAAAGTGCCCACCCGGAGGTGGATTCCGCCGCGTTCGCGAAGGTGCGCGCGCGCATGGACTCCATCCGCCAGTACCGGCCTACGGTGGGCCTGGTCCTGGCCGGCGGCGGCGCCCGCGGCCTCGCGCACCTGGGCGTTATTAAGTATATGGAAGAACTGGGCATCCCCGTGGACATCGTCACGGGTACCAGTATGGGCGGCCTCGTGGGTGGCCTGTATGCCCTGGGTTACAAGCATGACCAGCTGGATTCGCTGGTGCGTGCCATCGAGTGGCCCATCATGATGTCCGATGATGTCCCTGCCGAGTATATCGGCTACAAAATCCGCAAATATCGCGAGACCTACTCCATCCGACTCCCGCACCATTACGATGACGAGGACCTGGTGGACCGCCTCAAGAACGAACGGATCGCCGACAAGATGGCGGCGGAGTCCGGCCACAACTCGGCCGACATGCTCAACGAGTCCATCTCCCGCATGGGTCTCGGCATGCCCGACGGCTTCCTGTACGGCCTCAACGTACGCAACATGCTCAGTTCCGTGACCGTGGGCTATCAGGACAGCATCAGCTTTGCCGACCTTCCGATCCCCTACGCCTGCGTCGCGACGGACCTCTACGCCATGGCTCCCAAGTACTGGACCTCCGGCCACATCACCGACGCCCTCCGCTCCACAATGGCCATCCCGTTCTACTTCCGGGCCGTGCGCAAGGACGGCGAAGTGCTGCTGGACGGCGGCATGCGGAACAACTATCCCGTCGATATCGCCAAGGCGATGGGCGCGGACATCATCATCGGTTCGGACATGTCCATCCACCGCGAACTGAACGAGCTCAACTCCCCCGTCGACTTCCTCCTGCAGACGATCACCCTCCTGGCCTCCTCCGCGAACGGTCCCGCCCGCAAGATGCTGGACCTCGGCGTCCACCATGATCTGAAAGGTTACACGATGCTGTCCTTCGACGACGCATCCGTGGACGACATCATTGACCAGGGCTACCAGAACGCGATTCAGCAGAAGGAACTGTTCGAGTCCATCGCCAAGGTCGTGGCCGGGAAGCGGGAGCCCCAGATCGCCCACCATGCGGCCGCCCTCAACATTGCCCAAAAGAAGGTCCGGGTGGGCGAAGTCCAGTTCCGCGGCATCAAGGAACGGGAGAAAGCCTGGATCCTCCACCCCAAGGATTATCCGGCCGACGGCATGTATGACCGGGCCATCATTGAACGTCTCCTGAACAGCATCTACGGCACCAATGCTTTCGAGTCCGTCACCTATCATCTGGAAGGAAACGAGGAGCCCTACACCCTGGTGTTCAATTGCCAAAAGGGCCAGACGAACGACCTCGCGATCGGACTCCGGGCCGACACGGACGAGACGGTGGCCGTCGCCCTGCACTACGGTCTCGGCACCCGCCGCCTTACCGGCATGCGGATGTCGGCGGACCTCAAGCTGGGCACGAATCCGTCCCTGACCGCCGACTGGGGCACCAAGTCCCGGATCGGACTGCCTTCCTATGGCATCGTCGGCCGCTTGGGCCTGACGAACGCGACGGTCGGCTGGTCGGGCGACACCCATGAACAACTCTTCCACGCCGCCGTGGACGGTTACCTGGAAGACTCCCGGCTCAAGAAAGGCTCCCTCCGGGTGGGCGTGACCGCCGAAATGAATCCCTACGAGCACAAACTGGGCTATTCGGATCTCAACCTGGGCTGGGACTGGCGGAGCTTCTGGCTTTCCGCCTTCGGAACCTTCAAGTACGACACCTTCGACGACGGCTATTTTCCCACGCGGGGCATACGGTTATACGCCGACGGCCGCTATGTCTTCTACGGGCGGAAGCCGCCCAAGAGCATCGATTATCCGACAGATTACGAGTATCATCCTGATGACGACATCGATGACGGTACTGACAGCGGAAACGATGAAACTGCGGGACTGGGCTTCAACTTCCCGACCCGTGCCGACGACGCTATCCCTGATGACCCAAGCGAAGGCCCCGGTCCCGATGAGGAGGCAAACAACTTCCTCAAGCGGAGAGACCCCGTCAAGCCCTACTTCAGCCTGATGGGCAGCGTCGAGGCTGCCTTTACCATCGGACAGGACTTCACGATCCAGCCCATCCTCTATTTCGGCTGCAACTCGACGGACGCGGAAGAAATGAATTTCCGGCACGCCGTGGTCGTGGGCGGTTTTATGGCGAACCGGTACGTCGAGCACCAAATTCCGTTCTTCGGTTTCTCCCATGGATTCCGGTCCTCCTCCCGGTTCACCATGGTGCCGCAACTGGATTTGAGATACCGTTTCCTGCGTAAGAATTATGTAACGGTCCGGGGCGGCCTCTTCATGCGGGACAGCGAATTTAGATTCATGTTCCAAGGCAATCAGATCTGGGCTGCCGGCTTGGAATACGCCCGCCAGTCGATCGTCGGTCCCCTGCGGGTCGCCGCCCAGTATTGTGCCGTTGACGGATTCTCCATATACGCTTCCATCGGCTTTGACTTCTAAAGACTGACCTATGCGTTTCCGCTCCCTTTTCCGATACGCCGTACTCCTGGCCGTACTCCTGCTTCAGGCCACACCGGCCCGCTCCGTGGTCCCCGAGAAGGATTCCCGGTCGACCCTGCACCTCCTGCTGCAGGAACTGCAACAGTCTTATGCCTCCGCCCTGGAATCCGACTCCCTGCTGGTAAACAATCGGGCACAGCGGGAGGCGTTCTCCCAGGTGCTCAAATCCGCCGACGAGGTGACCATCATGCTGTACACCCAGCGGCCGGAATTCACCTTCGACATGGCCTTCGCCCTGGAAGAGGTCTCGCGCGTCTCTGCCGCCTTCCACGAGCAGGTCCTGCTGTCTGACCAGTACCGGAACGCAGCCCGCTCGGGACTCCGTCGATACGAACTGTTGAACGAAACGCTCCTGGGCATGTCCCGGAGACAGTCCACGGATTCCCTCGCAGCCGACTCGCTTGCGAACGCGGCGATCCCGAAGGAGGAGGCAGATCCCGAAATGGCCGCCCTTCTGGACAGCTGCCTGCATTATACCGGTGCCCTGACGGTCCTGTACGGAGAGTCCGTTGCGCTCGCGCAGCGGGACAGCGTCGTCTGCGCGGAGACGGAGGCCCGGCTCCGGCAGGCCTATGCCTATGCCCAGACCAACTACGCCGACACCCAGAAGAGCCGCTACATCGGCGGCAACGTGAACGTCATCCAGATCCTTACCGACTGGAAGGGTTTCATCCAATACGTGAAAGATGACTTGCGGATGCGGTATGCCCTGGATGCCCCTCCGGAGGAGGTGGAAGATGGCGCCGTTGCCCATACCTTCAGCGGCCGCTATGTCCTGAGCTATGCCATGCTCTCCATGGTCATGCTGCTGCTCTCCGCCCTCGCGGCGATCCTCATCGGCTTCATCGCCTACCGGTGGATCAAGAACGGGAAATGGATCCAGTTCAGGCCCATCCTCACGGCCATCCTGGGCACGCTGCTCTTCGTGCTGGGGATGCTGCTCATCAAGGCAGACCGGAGCAATCCCTACTGGCGGATGGCCTACCAGCTCTTGACCCAGTACGCCTGGCTTACGCTCGCCATCCTCATTTCCCTGCTGATCCGGATCCGGGGCGACCAGGCACAGGCCTCCCTCCGCATCTATGTCCCGACCCTGCTGCTGGCATTTGTCTGCATCCTGATGCGGGCTGTCTTCCTGCCCGCCAGCGTGGTACCGCTCGCCTTCCCGCTCACCCTGCTGCTGTTCATTATCTGGCAAAGCATCGTGAACACCCGCTGCCGGTCCCAGGTGAGCCGGGCGGACCTCCGTTACATGTGGGTCTCCGTGGTCGTGATGGCCGTCGCCGCCATCCTGTCCCTCGCGGGTTATTCCATGATCGGCGTCCTCCTGATTACCTTCTGGACCTTCCTGCTGGCCCTCCTCCACACGATCACCACGCTCTACTACCTGATGATGCGGTACTATGAGAACCGGGTGATCCGCCGGAAAGCCCGCTACCACCAGGAAAACCCGCGGCTTCCGCTGGATGACAAGGACGCCTTCATCGAGGTCACCTGGCTGTACGACCTGCTCCGCATGGTCGTCGTCCCGCTCATGGCCATCTATTCCTTCCCGCTGAGCGCCCTGCTCACATCGCGCGCGTATCAGTTGTCCCTGACCGGGGCCGACCTGATGAAGCGGCCGCTCGTCCAGATCAACGGCATGCAGAATTTCACCCTCTCCAACATCCTGCTGGTCATCGGACTGTACTTCATCTTCCGGTACGTGATCTACCTGGCAAAGGCCATGTTCCGCGTGTTCAAGCTGCGCAACATGATGGACGAGAAAGCCGATTCTCCCCTTCCCCTCAAGGAATCCGACGTGAACCTGAGCCTCGCCAACACCATTTTCTCCCTGCTGGGCTGGGCGCTGTACCTGATTATCGCCTTCGCCATCCTGCGCCTGCCGATGACGGCGATCACCTACATCGTAACCGGTCTCGCCGCCGGCGTCGGCTTCGCCTTGAAGGACCTGATCAACAATTTCTTCTACGGCATCCAGCTCATGGCCGGCCGCATCCGCATCGGAGACAAGATCTCCTGCGACGGCGTCCGCGGCAACGTCAAGCGCGTGAGCTACCAGACGACCCAGGTCGAGGACGAAGACGGCTCGCTGATCGCCTTCACCAACACCGACCTGTTCACGAAGAAGTTCCGCAACCTGAATACCGGCCGGAACTACGAGCTCGTCAAGATCTTCGTCTCCGTGCGCTACGGCACCGATTTCGACCAAGCCCGCCAGATCGTCCTGGAAGCGCTCGCGCCGCTGATGACCAAGGACAAGGCAGGCCGCGACATCGTGGACCCGTCCTTCCCGATCGATATCCGTTTCGAAAACTTCGGCGACAGCTCCATCATCCTGTCCGTCGTCCTCTACACCACGGTCGAGACCCACTACACCTTCCCTGCCCGCGCCAGAGAAGCCATCTACAACGCCTTCCACGAGCACGGCATCGAGATTCCTTTCCCGCAGCGCGACGTATACATCAAGCCGGTTCCGGAGAAGAAGCCATAATCGGGGCGCCCAACACAGGACTGTGCGGGGCTGCTCTGCATCCGGTGTCCCTGAATCGACACTACCAGACGCACATTCCCCAGAATAACGTGTCCGGTGTCCCGTCTGGTGCACCATCGAGCGCGGGAAAGTGGTCAAAGTCGATTCAAAAGTTCGGTAACTGTTGCATAGGAGAGGCCGGTCACACGCGCCAGTTGGTTCACGTTGGCCGAGAAACGGAAACGGAGCTGCTTGAGTAGTTCGGTTTGTTCGTCTTTTGTCAATTCGTTCACGGAAGCTTTGTGGAAAAGGCTGCCGCACAAGTCTGGAATGGCAGACAGGATGATTTGGTCGCGGAATGCAGGACTGCCCTTTTCGCCCGATTCGAGCCGTCGTTTCGCTTTGGAAGAATTGTTCAGGAAATAATTCATCCGCGCGGGAGTCCGGAACACACTTTCCACGAAGTCTCTATTCACGTAAGACTCCGGGAGGATGTAACCATCTTCGACAACAAGAAAGTCGAGCGGCAGTTCCACTTTGCTGTGAAGCAGGCGCCGGCGAGCCCGCTCGGAGAGCGTCCCTAGCAAACGCCCTTTCTCCCTTTTGGCCTTGAAAAAGGTATTCCCGGTTCCCCACGGGTAGCCGGTAGCACTCAGACAGATTCCTGCAGCTACGGGATTCATATGGACATAAGCAATGGCCCATTCCAGAGACTCGTCATTACCGCTGATCGCTCGGATGTCGACATGGACCTTCCGCAACTGTTCCTTGCCTCCGTATTTGCCGCTCAGATATTGCGAGTACCGTCTCTTGTACTCGTTCATGAATTGCATCGCCTTCCCGTAGGGACAGCACAGCACGAAATGGACATGATTGGACATCAAGATGAATGACAGGACATTCACATGAATGGCTATCGCCAGGATGGCGACTAGATTCATTCCCATCGTAAAATCCTCATCATCCCTGAACCAGATCCGGTCTGTCAGATGATCCGTTGTAGCAAGCCAGTAATCCATACGCTCCAGAACTCAAAACTCACATATACCCGAGGCGAACGCCTCCTTGCTGCAAATATATGGATTTGCCGACCGATTCGCAACTGTTTGGCGTCAATTATCCGTCCATATCCCTACGCTTCAAAGGGCGCAGTGAGTCCGGTGGTGCCAGGAGCAGGACACCAGGAGCGGTAAAGGGGTAGAAATGCGCCAGATGGTGCCGATTCAGGGACACTGGTCGCGATTGACACATGTCAGTTCGGGCAGAGGCGCCTCACTTCAGGATTGCATCGAAGGCGTCGGTGTACTTGCGGCTGTGGGTGTCGGTGCCGAGGAAGGAGTAAAGGCCAAGGTCAAGGAGGAGGTGTGCGCGGGCAGCGGGGGCAGGGCCGTAGAAGCCCTCGAGCGAAGCGAGATTGCGCTGGAAGGCCACGCCGGCGTCGTACCAGCGGTGGTAATCGTCCGACGTAGCCCAGAGATAGCGCTCCGGATGGGCCAGGACGGGCTGGAAGCCGTCGGCCAGGAGCGCCCGAATCTCGGCGGCCGGGTCGATGCTGCCGAGCTGCCGCGGATTGGAGATGGGCAGTTCGATGAGGATGTGATTGCCCTCCCAAGGCAGGAGCCAGCCTTTCGTGCGGATTTCCGGCCAGGTTTCGGGCAGGAGCCGATACTCGAGCGACGGCACGAGATCCAGCCGGATTCCAGCCAGGTCGAGTGCCTCCCGCAAACGCTCGCAAGCAGGGATTACAGTGGATGGCGTATTCCGATACAGCCGCGTGCTATGCGACGTACACACCGCCCGCTCAAACCCGTACGACGCCAGTTTCCCCGCCAGGAACAACGAGTCCTCCATCGTCTGCGCCCCATCATCGAGGCCGGGCAGAATGTGGCAATGACAATCGTATGCAGGCAATCTTTCCATCGGACTGCAAAGGTAAGAAATTAGCGGTATTTTTAGTACATTTGCAAAGGCGGCAGGAGCATCTGGCGCCATCATTCATTCCCGATGATGAAACGTATTTTGATTCCCGTCATGATGGCCGCGATGGCAGGCATTGCGGCATGTACGTCGACAGAGAAGGTTATTCTTTGCCCGGCGAACGGGGCGAAAGGCGTCCATGTGGACACGCACTTGACCCTCACTTTCAGCGAGGTGCCTACAATCGGCACCTCCGGATGGATCCGGATCTATGACGTGGGCAACGGTGCGTGCGTGGACAGTTTGGACCTGTCCGTACCGGCGGGGCCGACGGAAAGCCGGACCTATGCGCCGGACATCGACTACACCCAGGTCCCGTATGACTACAGCCGCAGTTTCGTGCCGACGAACCGGAACACCGTCCCCGGAACGCCGTCCGGGACGGCCGAGCCTACACCGCCGGATTACCAGCTCACCATCATCGGCGGGTTCACGGACGCGTTCCATTTCCATCCGGTGCTCGTGCGCGGCACCTCAGCCATCATCTACCCGCACAACAATGTGCTGGAGTATGGGCATCAGTATCGGGTGACGGTTGATGAAGGTGTTTTCCCGTCGACGCCAAGAAAATGGACCTTCTCCACAAAGGATGCGCCGCCTTCGCTCACGGATACCCTCCTTGTCGATGCCTCAGGAGCCGGGGACTTTTGTACGTTGCAGGGTGCCCTGGACCTGATTCCGGACTTCTCTCCGGATCCCGTCGTCATCAAAGTGATGCCCGGCGACTACGAGGAAATCGTGTACGTGCGCAACAAGGCCCATGTGACCATCCTCGGCTCCGGCGCCGACGTCACCCGCGTCCATTATGCAAACAATGAAGTGTTCAACCCGCATCCGATGACGGTCAAGACCAACGAGCGGGCCGGCACCTTTCCGCAGCGGCGCGCGGCCGTCGCTTTCGACCACTGTAATGACCTCATCCTGAAAGATATCACCTTCGCCACCGACCTTATGGGCCAAGCCGAAGGGCTCTTCCTCTGCGGCGAACGCATCGCCCTGTACGGGGTCCATATCATCGGCGACGGCGATGCGCTCCAGGCCAATGGGACCATCTATCTGGAGGGGTGCGAGATCGACGGCGGCGGCGACACCATCCTCGGCCGGGGCAGCCTCTTCGCCTACCGAAGCGCCTTCCGCAACCGCGGCGGCCCTTTTACCTGGGTCCGCAACTTCAAGCCCGCCCATGGCGACGTATTCGTGGAATGCACGTTCGAAAGCACCACCGACATCCCCGCCGACTACGGCCGCTCCGTCTTCAATCACGGATCCACCTATCCCGACGCTGAAATGGTTCTCCTGGACTGCCGTGTCCGCAACCTCCATCCCCTCGGTTGGAGCGCACTGGGCGAACCGACAGTCAACATGCTTGAGTTCAATACGTTGGATTTGGATACCGGCGAGCCCGTCGATGTCTCCGGCCGGCACAAGTATTCGCGGCAGCTGGTTTTGCCTCGCGATGCCGATCTGATCGCTTCCTATCGTACTCCGCGTTTCGTATTAGCCGGATGGGAGCCTTAAGGACAGTTGGTAGCAGAATGCTACTTGTCCAATACCTCGTACACTGAATTGTTGCTCTTGTACTCCGGCACGATCGCCTTCATCTTCCGGACGGTTTCCATGTTGTCGAACTTCTTGGCGATGTCCACCAGTTCGTCGATCTCCCGGGAGACTTCCGTGTAGTCGTATTCCCGGACCTGGGCGATACGGATCTTCTCGTGGAAGGTAGGCTTGGTGCCTTCCATTTCGTTCAAGACCTCTTCGTAGAGCTTTTCACCTTCCCGGAGGCCGGTGTATTCGATCTGGACGTTCTGCGCATTCGACAGGGCGATCATGCGCTTGGCCAGGTCCGCGATCTTCACGGGCTGGCCCATATCGAAGACAAAGATTTCGCCGCCGTTACCCTTCGTTCCTGCCTCCAGAACCAACTTGCAAGCCTCCGGAATCAGCATGAAGAACCGCACGATCCGTTCATCCGTCACCGTGACCGGTCCTCCCCGCTTGATCTGTTCCCGGAACAGCGGGATTACGGATCCATTCGAACCCAGCACGTTGCCGAACCGCGTCGTCACGAACTGTGTATAGCCGGCGCCATGCGCCTCTTTCTTCAATTGCTGGTTCAGGCTCTGCACATAGATCTCGCAGATGCGCTTGGAGCAGCCCATCACGTTTGTGGGGTTCACGGCCTTGTCCGTCGATACCATGACGAACTTTTCCACACCGTATTTCACGCTCAGGTCGGCAATGACCTTCGTCCCGTAGATGTTGTTCAGGACCGCCTCGCTGGGGTTGTCTTCCATCATGGGCACATGCTTGTATGCGGCGGCGTGGAATACGTATTCCGGCCGGAAGGACTCGAAGATATATTCCATCCGCGTTCGGCGGCTGATGCTGGTCACGACCGCCTCGGCGGGAACGTCCGGGAAATCCCGTTTCATCATCACCCGGATGTCATGCTGCGGAGACTCCGCCTGGTCGATGAGCATCATCTTCGAGGGCCCGAACGCAGCCACCTGGCGGACGATCTCCGCACCGATGGAACCGGCCGATCCGGTGATGAGCACCCGCTTCCCATGCAGCAACTCCCCGACCGATTTCAGATCGACCCGGATCTCCTGGCGCGGCAGCAAGTCTTCCACGCTCACCTCCTTCAACTGCATGTTCTCCACTTCCTCGTCGCTCAGGACACCATTCTTGACGCTGGCTTCCCTCGCCTGCTGCGACATGTAGATCTTGCAACCGGCGCCGATCAGCACATCCTGGACGGCCTGGTTCTCGCGGAACTCATTGACCCGGAGCGGGCTCACGAGCACCGACTGGATTCCCTCCTTCTTCACGATGGCGGCCAGGTCCTCCTCCAACGTGTACACGGGCACGCCGAGCATCTGCATCCCCTTGATACGTTTCTCGTGCGTGATGAAGCCCCGCAGGTCAAACCGGGCAGGCTTCTGCGACCGGATATACTTGGCCACCCCGGCCCCGCCGGTCAAGGCGCCATAGATCAATACCCGTTCCGCCTGTGCATTGGATGAAAGGACATCATAAAGCGTTTTCACGACCATCCGGACAACCAGCATCAGCGTGGTGGCCAGGACGGACGTGGCAAAGATCTGCAACGGCTTCAACGCCCGTAAGAAATCGACGCCCAGGAACTTGAAAAGGTAGTACGCGCCCACGGCCAAAATCAAGGTCAGCGCATTGGCATAGCACACCTTGAGCAGGTCCACGAACCCGGAATAGCGCACGACACCCGAATACGTCCGGAAGGCCCTCGCACCGATCAGGCTCAGCAGGGAGAACAGGAGGGTCGAATACAGCAGGTCGATCCGATGCTCATAGGTCACGCCTGTCCGGTGGAATGCCCAGTATACGAAGATACAGGAAACAATCACGATGAACATGTCCACCAGAACGACGCACCAATACGGGAAGACGTTCCTGTTGAAGTAGCTGCCAGCCAATCTGGTAAGCCAATTCGGGTTTTCGTTGTCTGCCATGATCCGTTTATCTCGCGTTATAGGCCTCGAGCGCCTTCGACAGGACGAACAAGGAGCGCTGGATGTCGTGCTTATTGAGCACATAGGCCAGTCGGACCTGGTTCTTGCCCATGCCGGGTGTCGAGTAGAAGCCGGCCGCAGGGGCCATCATGATGGTTTCGCCGACGACATCGGCCGGGGTCTTCTCGTCCTTCCAGCAGAAGTCGGTCAGGCACCAGGCGCAGAAATCCTCGGCGTCTTCGACAGGAAGCTGGGCGACGGTGTAGAATGCGCCCATGGGCACGGGCGTATAGCAGCCGGGGATGCGGTTCACACCGTCAATCAGGCTTTTACGGCGCTCGACGTACTCGTCGTAGACCTCGCGGGAATACTGCTCGGTCCCCTCGATGGAGGCTTCGGCGATGAGCTGGCCGATCAGCGGCGGCGACAACCGCGCCTGGCAGAACTTCATCACAGTCTTCCGGACCTCGGCATTCTTGGTGATGAGCGCGCCGATGCGGATGCCGCACTCGGAATAGCGCTTGGACACGGAGTCGATGAGCACCACATTCTGTTCGATTCCCTCCAGATGCATCGCCGAAATGTACGGCGAACCCGTGTAGATGAACTCGCGGTATACTTCGTCGGAGAAAAGGTACAGGTTGTATTTCTTCACCAGATCCCGGATCCGGTTCATCTCCTTCTGCGTATAGAGATAGCCGGTCGGGTTGTTGGGATTGCAGATCAGGATGGCCTTCGTGCGCTCGTTGATGAGCTCCTCGAACTTCTCCACCTTCGGGAGGCAGAAACCTTCTTCAATGGTCGTCGCGACCGTCCGGATCACGGCACCGGCCGAAATGGCGAAGGACATGTAGTTCGCATAGGCCGGTTCCGGGACGATGATCTCGTCGCCCGGGTTCAGGCAGCTCAGGAAAGCGAACAGCACAGCCTCACTGCCGCCGCTGGTGATGATGATCTCATCGGCCCGGAGCTTGATCTGGTAGCGGTCGTAATATCCTACGAGCGCCTGCCGCAGCGAGCGATACCCCTGTGACGGGCTGTATTCCAGCGTGGTACGGTCAATATGCTTCAGTACCTCCAAAGCCTTCGGCGGCGTCGGCAAATCCGGCTGGCCGATGTTGAGCCGATAGATCTTCATTCCCCGGTCCTGCGCCGCATACGCCAGCGGCGCCAACTTCCGGATCGGCGATTCGGGCATCTCAATGCCCCGCAGGGATATTTGTAAGTTCTCAGACATGCGTATTCTTGCTGTTAAGTTCGTTCTACTGACTACTATTGCGGAATCGTACAAAGTTAAGAATAATCTTTGAATTTTCACCCGGTTGTATTCGGAGGCCTTTGGCCGACTCATCCCCCTTCCAGGGGGACCGAGAGGGTGTCGCCCCCTCGGGGGCAGCCGCGCAGCTGCGGTGGGTAGGAGGAAGCGTGCTCCACAAAAAAAGGACAGCCGCAGCTGTCCTTTTTTTGTGGAGCATAGGGGATTCGAATACTGACTATTACCCCCTGTACAAACCCTTGCAGGAATGCTTTCTAATGCGTATCTTTGTCGTTGTCGGTACACGACTATGTGTAAAATTGGGCCATTATTGGGCCACGATTTAACAAGGATGCGCTATGAAGATTAAAAGAAATGTCGCTTTCAAACTGAGAGCTTACGGGAAAAACAATGACCTTTTCCAGATCAGGCTCCGCACTACATTCAATGGCCAAAGGCTCGACCTTAAGACTGGATGTCAATTGGTCGACAGGGGGGCATGGGATGACGAGGCTCAACTGGTTAAGCCCGGTTACAAAGGCCACAAAGGGGAGACCTCTCTGTCCATCAATAACGAACTCCGGAACATCAAAGACCAGATGGATGCTACTTTCAAGTTCTTTGAAGCGACTGACAAGATCCCGACACCGAGTGAACTTCAAAAGAAGTACGAAGATCGTTTGAATGGAACTATACCCCAGCGACCGGATCCTGAAACGAAGAAGGAACGTAAACCCAAAGCCCCTGATTTCTTTGAGATCTATGATAAGTTCATCAAGGAAAGCGGGGAGAAAAACGCGTGGACAAGAGCGACCTATGCGAAGATGGAGACCATGCGAAGGGATCTTCAAGCCTTCAAGAAAAACCTTAAGTTCTCAGACCTAAATGAGTCTACCCTAGCGGAATTCGTTGCCTATTTCCGGGATGTTAAGACACTTCGGACGCCTCGCAAAAAGAAAGGAGACCGGGAAGAGTATGATCACGATGATATCACAGGCTTGAAGAACTCTTCCATCGAAAAGAAACTGCGTTTTCTCCGCTGGTTCTTGAACTGGGCAACCGAGAAAGGCTACAATACGAACATGGCTTACAAGTCATTCAAGCCGACCTTGAAGACCACCCAGAAAAAAGTCATTTACCTTACCAAAGAAGAGATGGGCCGCATCCGAAACCTTCGGTTATCCGAAGCCCAGGCATACCTGGATCCGATCCGTGACGTCTTCCTGTTCTGTTGCTTCTCCGGACTTAGACATTCAGACGCCAATAATCTTCGCAAAAGCGACATTAAAGGCGACCATATTGAAGTTACGACGGTCAAGACGGCAGATAGTATATCCATCGAACTTAACGACGTTACAAAGGCCATTCTGGAGAAATACAAGGATGCCCCTTTCAATGACAATAAGGCCCTGCCGAACTACACAAACCAAGCGATGAACCGGGACGTCAAGGAACTATGCCGACTTGCCGGCATCAATGAGGAAATCCGCATTACGACCTACAAGGGCAACGTCCGCACCGATGAAATCCACCCCAAGTGGGAACTCGTCGGCACCCACACCGGACGTCGCACTTTCATCGTCACCACCCTGTCCCTGGGCATCCCGCCGAATGTCGTGATGAAATGGACAGGCCACAGCGATTATTCATCCATGAAGCCCTACATTGACATCGTGGACGATATCAAGGCCACCTCGATGACAAAACTCAATGGTTTACTATAGAGGCACTGAACCTCACGATTGGCTGTCGCTCTAGATACGTGTTTCCACAATATTTTGGATTTTCTTGGATTTAATTCCTTAAATCTTACGATTTTCTTGGATTCTATTCCGAATTCCTTCTCTATGCGTTATTAAACAAGAGAGAGATTCTTCTTCCCTCGGATAATCTCCGGGGGATTACTTTTCCCTTTTCTTACCAGACGTTCAAATAACAGGTTGTGAAACGATGGTAGGAACTATGTCTTTTGCCACTCAAATCCGGTGGCATTTTATGTACAAAGGCGCTGTTATGCAGTGGCAGAATACATCAAAAACACATACCTTTCTGGGCCTCCATCGGACGTTTCTGATAGGTCGATTCTTGGTGAAACAAACGGTTCAGAGTACCATTTCAGAGTATCATTTCCAAAAACACTCACTTTTTTTTGAGAAAAACCCCGGAAATCCGTAAAAAGTGGCGCGTGGGCTCTTGCAAGTAAGATTTTCTTCCTAACTTGAATCAGGGAGTTGACCCATAATCCCTTGGTTTATGGCACATTGCCGGTTGAGTAAGCGGCAAAAAAGGACTAAAACCCATCCGGCAAAACTACTGGTAATGTGCCACTGTTTAACGCTAAAAACTGTAAGCGAAATGAGTACTGAAATAAACATCAACGGGCTTCTTGAAAAGCCCCTTTGGCAGATGACCGGGGAAGAGTACTGCCAGCTCACTCAATATGCTCTTTCCCTTTCCAATGGAACGGGAACTGCACCCTCTCCGTCAGGACAGAAGGCCCTCGGCGTTCACGCCCTGGCCGTGGAACTCGGCTGTTCCGATTCCACTATCTATGCCCTCATGAGGACACCGCGAGAGGAGGATGGATCCTCAGAAGGTGGTGGAGTCCTTAAGGATGCGATAGTTTCCCGTATCGGGCGACGGATCGTATTCGATGTCGACAAGGCGCGTGAACTGGCCAAGCAAAGCCAACAGCGATGAGTCAGATCACGAACCTCCGATACAGCATCACACTCAATGATGTGCAGCTTGATTATCTATCGGACGAGCAGCAGGATATCCTCCGGATGAAGTGCCTCAAAACCTTCATCCGGATGGCCGTCCTGGAGGAAACCAAGGTCTCCGGAAAGAACTATTCAGCTGTCCTACAACCCGGGCAATTCAAGGCTT
>JAEEGI010006945.1_pt1 | contig 25481 bp, 11 predicted proteins | sample 8958751 | NCBI WGS metagenome assembly JAEEGI01 (sample SAMN16246545, study PRJNA631951) | gut metagenome | biome: gut microbiome; feature: rumen; material: KS-attached | host: Bos | place: Iran: Karaj | collected 2018-10
CAATCCCCATGTTATTAATATAATAATTTAAATCATTTGTTTTATATTCAACATTTTTTAAGATATAAAAACCATATTTATAAATTATATTTAACATATTTTTTAAATCTATTGAAAATAAACAACTTCTTTATCTTTTCCAAATCTTTATTGATTGAAAGTAGACCAACTGAATGAATAATTGTCTAGTCATTATCTTCTTTATACTCAATGTATTAATAATAGAATTAACAACCAATTAATAAGTTAAAATAATCATATTTTGCTCAAATAAGAATGATTATCTAAAAATCTCATATTCAGAAACTTTAATTTTCAATATAATTAAGAAATTTATAATAGTTGTATAATCTCTTCACACTTTTTAATAATTGTATCACAATAAATGAAAATACTTTTTGACCAAAGATCTCTATATCCTTATATATCTCCATTAAAAAATTCTCTAAATTTACTTTTTCCAAATTTATAATATATTCTTCTAATTTACTTATTTTTTATTTTTATATTTCCATTTTACTTCTTTAGTCATTTTATTTTCTTTAATTATTTTTTTTAATTAATTAAATTAATTTTTTTATATCCATAAATAAATTATTATTTTATATATTTATTTCATTTTTTTTATAATCAATTGCCTAATTTTATCCAGTAACAAATCAGGCCTTTTAATCATAATTTATTAGAAGAATAAAAGTCTAAATTATATTCCTAATTTTAACAAGTTTAACTTGTTGTGGGTGACTGCCCTATTCCGGAGTGGAAACCCATTTAATAAATAAAGAAAAATTTTTAATTATAATAAATATATAATGGGAAGATTAAGGAAATCATCTTTAAATATTCAAGTGTATTCGAAATAAGTGAATCTCTTTTGAATATTAAAATAATTGTTTAATTATTGTAATATCAATGAAATGAACAAATTATTTTTGAAAGATTTTATAATTGATTTTTCTTTTTATCAGATAAATTATCATTCTTTCTTTTAAGAATAGAAATCATCACTTCATCATTCATATATTTATAAATATTTCTTTAATAATAAATTTAATTATTAATTGAATAAACCAAATTTTTTTCCTTATCAGTTTGAATTTAAATGTTAGTTTTGTTCTAAATTCAATATAAATAAATATATTTTACATTAATTTTTCAATTGATTCTTTTCTCAAAAGGAAAAAACATTTAACATTTGCTTAATAAAAAATATAATAATATTACTATATATTAATCTTTTTTCTTTCCAATTAATTATTTACTTTTTAATTTAAAATTCATATAAAATTAGCCAATTAAATGATATGAAGAATAATGCTATAGGATGAAAAAGCTTTAATTAATGAACTGATATTTTTGTTAAATTTGAAAAAAAAACAATTTTCCTTTTTTTGTTTCTTTAAGAATTTTTGAAAAAAATTTTCAAAATTATACAATTATTATGATTGTAAGATTTGGATTTCATGTTGAATTCATATATACATATTTTTTTAATTAACTTATTGTAATCTCCTTTCTTTTTAATATAAACGTTAAACTTACCTCTTATTTTATCATATCTCCTTTTTTATTTCCAAATTTGGATTTTTTAAGTGATTCAATATGATAATATTTTAATTGATTATTTAATATTATTGATTTGAAAATAAAATATTTTTAAAAGTTTTGATTTTTTTAATTTAAATTATTATTTTGAAAATAACAAAAAAAATAAATCAAAGAATTAAATTTTTATAATAAATCAATAATAACCAATAAAAAATATGTTTAACAATCATTCTAGAACTAGACATTTTCAAAGTAATAAACAATTATTATTTCAAGAAAATAATATAAATTTTTACAGAAAACCAAGAATTAAATCTGCAAAAAAAATAATCATTAAATTTGGAATTCCAAAAGCAATTTGTTATCAATTAGAAAATAGAAATTTAAACCATAAAAAAATAAAAAAAATCAATAAAAAAAATAAAACAATATATCAAAACGATTATTCTTCTCCATATACAGAAACACTTGAAATTAATAACATGTTTTCCAATATTTCTAGTCAAAATACTTTTAGAAACACTTTATTAAATTATAACAAAATCAAACAAAAAAATTATAAAACAAATTTTGATTTAAAAGAACATAATTATCAAAATCAATACATATCCACTTATGCAGAAAGTTACCAAGAACCAATTTTTTATTATCATTAATAATATAAATGTGTTTGTTATAAAAACATTTTTTTAATTTAATTAATTCATTTAATTATTATTGTTTTTATTTCTCTAATATCTCCTATTCAAATAAAATCTCTCCCATCATGTGAATTTGTAAAATTAGAAACAAAGTATTTTTCTCTTTTAATTGAAACATAAGTATTTTATTTGAATCTCTATTATAATGATAAAATTTCTTTTAATTGAAATGAAATAATTAAAAGAAGAAAAAAAAGAAAATAAAAATATAATACAAAAAGAAGGAATAAAAGAAAAAGATTTAAAAAAGAAAGAGCAATGAGTTTAAATTTTAATATAATTTTGGTCTAAGCATAAATTTTTTTACTTTTTTTAATTATTTATTTCTTCTAATTTTATCAATAAAAGTGTATTCTTTTCAATTAATACATTGAGTGAAAATTTCTTCTTTCATTTTATCTAATTTTTTCATACTATATTTTTATATAATTTACATCAATTAAAAATATTATAACAAAATTTATTAATAAATTATTATTTCTTCTCCCTCATCAAGAAAATATAATTATTTTAAAAAATTCTGGTGTTGTTCTGTAATATTTTACACAATTTCTCCTTTAAATACAAACTACTATCTTTATTTAATTCTTTCATATTTTTTTTAATTCTACAGAGAAACCAATTTAGATCATAAATATCACATTTAAATTATATTATTTAAAATTCCTTTATTTATTTAATTGTTTTGGATAAAATATAATAATGAATAACTAAAAATACATAAAAGATTTTGTATTCTAAGTTTGTAATCAGTTCTAATTATTTTTTGAATGTATTCTTATATAAATCTGCATTAATTATAAAATTAAATTTTGGATTTATATCTTTGATATATTGGGAATTTATTACCTATATTTTATACTATTTAATTTGAATTATTTGATGCTTTGAATTCACATTTTCTATAATTTTTTTTTAGATTTTTATATTTAATGAAAATTGCTTTATAATATTATAACAAAATTTCAATTAATTTTTCAATATCAATTTTGTTATTCTATGATTTTCATGTTTTTTATTTTCTTTATATATGAGAAATAATTTTATTTATATTTTCTTTACTAATTTCCAATTATCTTATGTCAAAGTAAACAAATAAATTTTTATTTTTATTGATTTCTTTTTAGTTTTATTTTTTTTGATAAATCAGTAAATTTTTTTTTCTTGTTAATATCACTTTTTTTCTATTCTATTACAAATCAAAGGCAAAAAAAATTTAAAAGAATCTTTAGATTCTTTTATTGAAGGGGAATTAATGGACACAGATAATAATATTAGGAAAGCTTGTAAAGAACTTGGTCCTATTACTTTAAATTTTGATATTCCTAATTTTAATTTGAGTAAAGTTAACATTAAACAATTAAATATTACTTTTTTACAAATGTTAAATCTTTTTGTTGACACATCAATTTTAAATCAGAGTTATTGAGTGTATTAGGATTTTGGCTTTTTACTTTTTATTTATGATTAGAACGGAGTAATTTTTGTTGTAATTTTTCCTCCTTGACATTCATGATTTATTCCTTATATTTTTATTGATATATGTATCTGTAAAATTAATTAAAATTTAAAAATATTTTCAAAAATGTTATTATAAAAATAATTAAAATTTTCAATTGTTAATTAACAAATCATGTTATAATTTTTAATAAGAAATCAATAAAACAAAAATGATAGAATCAAATATTATAAATTGGATTGATTTTGGAGATTCAATGCAACTTTTAGAAGTATATACAAAGAAGAAATTAATCAAATTTTTTAATTTAATGAAAGTTCTGATAAGCTATAAAGATTTCTCAATCTTTTTCTTTATTATAATGAAATTTTTTTTCTTTGTTCAAGTTATGATGATAACTATTGTAAATATTGACAAAAAAACAGATGATAATGCAGTAAATATTTTACAATATATTTCAAAAGTAATTTTCATTCAAGAAATTATAACTGATAAAAAATCATATAAATTAGCTTTATTATGTACATCTGGTTTGACAATGATTATATTAATATGTTTAGTTTACCTTATTATTTCAATTAAAATAGGGAGATTTTATATTAAATTTCCAATAACAATTTTAAACATAATTATTATTGTTTTAATGAAATATTTAATAGGACCAATTGTTCAAATTTCTCTTATGGCAACTGATTGTGATAAAGGAGTTCATAAGTATTTACAAATTAAATGTTATTCAGATATTTTCCATTTGATAATTACAGTCATTTCCATTATTAATTTAGTTTTTTATTTACTTTCTTCTATTTTATTATCAATTTATTATAATGAAATCGGTTCAATAAATGAAAATAAAGTTTGTGCCAGAATTAATTGTAATTATGAAATTTATGTTAATATTTCTAAAATTGTAATGTTTTTAATTGCCTATTTTATTAAGTTTCATTTTGAAAACAAAAAGGTTTATAGAATTTTTCTTCAATCTTATGTTTTTTTTAATTCTTTATTTTTTTCAATTTATGTTTACCGATTTGTCTTATATTATGACGATAAAATGAATAAAATGATTCAATTTGGATGGGTTTTCGTTACATGGTTTGCTTTTGTAATTACAATTAAAACTCTCTTTAAAATAAATGATACCACAATTTTCCATTTAATAGGTTGGGTAATATTAGGTTGTACATTATATTTTATGAATGAATTTAGACAAGAATATTTATTAACTGATTTTAATATTTTTGAGGCAAAAAGCTTAAAAGAAATTGAAATGTTTAATATTACTTTATTCAATTTAATGAATTTAAGAAGTGTTAAATCTAAAACTTTATTAGTTGGAATTATTAAAAAATTTGAAGAATATGTTTCTAATTCTCCTGAGTTAAATGAAAAATTTATTAAATTAGGTCAAAATGATCATTTGAGAAAAAAATTTAATTCTGCAAATGCTCTTCCAGTTCTTTCTATAATATTTATAATCTATGATCATCATTTAGATAAATCATTTTTAAAAAATGATATAGTTTTAAATATGTGCTATTTTCTCATGAATAAAATTAAAAATCCAACTTATACAATTTCTCTATGTTCCAAATTAAAAGTTAATAGTCATAAGCATTTATATTTTAAATATATTCTAATGGAAGAAATAAAAGAGCATATGGTAAATAAATTATCAAAAAGTAACAATAAAGAGTCAATCAAACATGTTCAAATTGGTAGTGTTATTTTATATAATATTTATATGGATTTATTTAAAATTAAAATTTATGATGCAGCTTGTAATCAAATAGAATATTTTGATGTTTTAAAAAATAATGTAAGTACTCCAAAAACAACAGAAAATTTTTTAAAATTAGGAGAAGATATTTTAAAATTAAGAAAAGAAATATTAAAATTATGGGAAAAATTAGTAGAATTAAATCCATTTAGTGATGAAAGCGAAAAAGACTATATGTTATATTTAGAAACTATATTACAAGATGATATTTTAGCAAGAACTGAAGCAAAAAAATATTCTACTTTGAAAACAAATAAATTATCAGAAAGAAATAATATTTATCATTCTATGTTTATTCAAGATTTATCTTCAATTTTATTAGTTGATGGTTATCAAAATTTAGGAAAAATTTTATATACAACTCCTAATTTTCCTTCTTTATTTTTATTTAGTGGAAAAGAAATTTTAAATATGACAATTGAAGATTTATTACCAAATGTAATTCAATCTTTTCATAAAGATTTAATTGAAGAAGCAATTAAATTTTCAAATTTAAATTATACTTTTAAAATTCAAAGAGATATGTTATTAAAAGGGAAAAATGGAGGGATTTTTAATATAAAATTATTTGTTAAATGTGTTCCAAATTTAAGTTACGGTTTAATTTACACTGCATACATAACAAAAGTTCAAGATCATAATTTTATATTAATATTAGATAAAGATTTTAAAATAAATGGTTTTACAGAAATGACTCAAGGAGGTGCATCATTTACAATGAATAATAATTATGGTTTAACTCAAGGATTATATGGTCATCATATTTCATTAGTTCTTCCTGAAATTTTGTTACAGTTAGAATATCAAGATAATAAATTTATTATTCCAAAAAGTGAAATAGACTTAAAAGGAAATTTATATCCCGTTGCAGTTTGGAAGGAATTAGATAATAAAGTAGATAATGTTTTAGATAAAATAAAACAAACAGGGAAATTAAGAGATGATGATGATATAAAAAATAATGTAGTATCTGAATATGATGATTTAGTACGTGATATAAGCTCAAAATATCCTAAACCATTTAGTGTCTTTTATAAAATCATAACAAAAACTTTTTTAGAAAACAAATATTATTATCATAGAGTTTATATAACAAATGATTTAATTGCATTAAATGAAAATTCTAAAGCTCCTTCAAGTTTTAATGGAAGTGGAGGAGGTGTAAAAAAAGAAGATTTAATAAGTGAAGGAGGAGATGAAAAAAATGGAAAACAAATTAAATTAAAAGTGTCAAATAGTGGTCATAATGATGATAATATAGAACATGAAGAAAATGACGAAATTAATGAAAAAGATGATGAAGAAAAATCTAATTCAAATAATATGAAAACACATGCTGAACCTGAAGATGATTTAATGAAAAATAATGAATACACTGGTCCATCTCTTGCTTCTTCAAGTATGACAAGATCAAGTGTTGATTCTGCTGGATTTAATAAATTAAAAAATGGAATTTTAGAAAAAAGAGAAATTTCAAGCATTAAATTAATGAAATATTTATGTTTAGTTTTTGGAGTTACTACTATTGGATTTATGCTTTTAAAATTATTAAGAACTTTATCAAATTTCACTGATTTAACTGAGTATTTAAGTGAAAATTTATATTTCAATCACTCTAAAATTGCTGTTTCTTGTGTTTATCTCTCCACTTTAAATTTAAAATGGAAGAAAGATAAATTTATTGATGATTCTTTTTGTGTTATTAATGGAGGAAATTGTACTGACTTTTATGCAGGTTTATTAGCAGAATGTATAGCAGATATTAAAGAACAGAAAGAAAATTCCTCTTATTTTTATAAAGATTTTAAAAGTATTTTAGGTAAGATGAAAACAATTGAATTAACTCTTTTTAATTTATCTACTACAGATTCTTTAACAATTGATACTGATAATTTATTAAATTTATTAGTTGCAAATGGTTTAAAATTAAATGCAAATTTAGACAGATATTATAATGATACTAATAATGTTTATGATATTAATTCTAATAATATTTTAATTCAAAGTTTAGATTATATTAATGATCAAACTATTATCGGTTATGATGAAGAAGAAAGAAGTAAAAAAATAAAAAATAATTTTAGTTTGTTCCCAGTTTCATTAATATTAGCTATAATAGTATTTTTATTATTAAGTATAGGTTATTCATATTTAGTTTATAAATTAAATGAAATGGAGAAATATTTTCTTGAAAAATTGATTAAATTTCATTCTCTGAATTTTGATACATACTTAAAAATATTAGATGATTTAAAAAAGAAATTAAGAAATGATACAGGAGATGATGAAGAAAAAGGAGGCGGAGAATTAGATATTGAAATAGGTTCTAAAAAATCTAAAAAAGATGATGATGATGATAAAGACAAAAAAAATAAAAAAAATAGAAAAGATGATAAAAACGATAAGAAAATACGTGGAAAAAAAAGTGGAAAACAAAACAAACTGCAACAAGCAAGAAATAAAAAGAAGAAAATAATGTCTAAATTTTTTTTTAGATGGAATTTATTTTATATATTAAAAGTAATGTCAATAATAGTTGTATCAATGTCATATTATTTAGTATTTATGTTAATTGAATCTCAAAAGAAAAAAGATTATTTATCTTTTGATTCATCTACAAATCAAGTAGAAGGAATATATAAATCATCCTTTGATATATTTCTTTCATTAAAAACTCAATTAGAGCCATATGAAGAAATATTATCAGATATAAAAAATGCTTTAATATCATTGGAAGAAAATCCTAATCAAACTGTAACAATAAATGGAGTAAATTGTAGTGATGCAAAATGTGTAAATGCAACAGTTAAATTTGAAATGACTGTTCCATCAGCAGCTGAGATAACAACACCAAAATTAGGTAATTTACTTATGCCTTTAGTTAATGATATGAAAAGTATTTCTGATAGTGCGACTGATTTAAATAATTTATATAATTCAGATGCTTGTGCTGTATTATTCAAAGATGATGAATATGCTTATGGTAATTGCTCTACTTTCTGGCAAAGTATTTTATTAAAAGGAATGGAACAATCAATTACACAAATGAGTGTTATTTTAAATACTGTTATTGATGAATTGAATAGTCTTAATAATAATGAAAAAACTTTTGAAACATTAATAGGTAATACTTCTGCTTTTAGTCAATATGAATTGTTTATTGAGTTTTATTTGTTTAAAGCATATATGAAAACTGTTGAAATATTCAAAAATTTTAGAGAAACTAATTTGAAATCGATGAAAAAAACTTTTAAAATGATTTGCTATATTTATGTCATTGGAAGTTTTCTTTTATTTTTTATCATGCTGTATTTTGTATATTCAAGTAGAACTGTTTTTAATTCATTTTTAAATTTTATTGGGATTATTCCTGTAAAATATTTAATGGAAGATGATACTTTGTATAAAGATGTTTTAAAACTTGAATCTTCCATATTCTAACTTTTTAATTAGATTTATGCAAAATAAATAATTCTAAATATTTACAAAAATTTTATTTTTTTTGGTTTTATTTTATTGTAATATTTTTTAATGATACAATATTTATACTTTAATTTTTAAGTCTTTTTTCATCTATTATTTTTTTAATTAAAATTTAAATAAAAAAAAATGTATTTACTTTTATCTAGAAATAATCCATATCTTGAAGAATTAAATAAAAATCCACAAGGACAAGCATTACATAAGGATTTTGATGGAATGGAAATAGATTTAAAAAATCGATTTAAATCTAAAGAATTAAACATGAAAGATAAATATAATTTATCAAATTTAACAAGTGAAAACTTTTCAGAAGAAGGAGATACATCACATACAAGTTCTTTAAGTTTTATTTCTTCAAAATTAAAAACTAGTCAAATAGGTGATATTGATTTAAAAGGAGTTAAAACAAAACAAAAAACAATTAAATTATTGAAAAAATATATTCATATTCTTGATATTATATCATCAATAATAATAATTGTTTCAGAACTTTTTTGTCAAATTGAAAATGAAAATTATTCAGAATCAAATATGTATAAAAGAGTAATAGGTTCAATAATTATTAACAATCTTTATAAAAATCCAGATATAACTTGGAAACAAATTTTTTCAGAAGATAATGTTAATTTAACTTTAAATTTAGAAGATAAAGGTAATTTATTACCAACAATATTAACTCATTATATGAATAATAATTTTTCATATTCTTCAATTAAAAATATTGATATATTAAATGCATATTTTATTGATGAAAAAACTTATGATTTTTTAGATTCTTTAAGAGATTATAAAAAAATAAAAATTTCTTTGAAAATACAAGAAAATGAAAATTTATTCAGATATATTATTTTATCATTAACTTTATGTGGAGGATTATTTTTAGTTGGTGCAAGATATTTATCTTTTTATAGAGAATATAAAATAATAAAAGAATCAGGAACTCCATTTTATAAAAGTAGATTTTGTTTATATTTATTTATAGAAGGTTTATTGTTATTAATTTTTCAATATCCAACATTAAATAATATTCTTATTTTTAGTCAATTAGATTGTGTTTTAGTTTTACCTTTTTCTTCCCTTTTAAGTGCTTTTTCTACTTATAGATTTTTATATGTTTTTCAATTTATAAATGCTTTGTCAATTTGGGATTCAATAATATGTGAACAAATTTTAGACAAATTTTATTTATCAACAAATTTATTATTTACTATGAAAGCGTATCAAAAAAATAATCCTTTTATTTCTTTACTTTTTTTATTTATTTTATCTTGTGTTTCCTTTGCTTTATGTATTAGAATTTTTGAACTTCATTATTGGGAAAGCCAAAAAATAAAATTACAAAATTGGCATTATAGATGGAATGCAATTTGGTGTGTTTTTGTTTCAATGACTACTGTTGGTTATGGAGATTTTTTCCCTAAAACTCATTTTGGAAGACTTTTAATTATTTTTGCTTGTATTGTTGGAATATATTTTGTAAGTATGATGATGATTTTTTTAACTCAAAAAAGTATTTTAACAGAAAATGAACAAAAAGCTTATAAATTAATTACAAGGTTAAAAATAAGAAATCAATTAAAAGATATTCATTCAAATATTATTTTTCATGGATTAAAAATGATTTGTATTAGTCGACAGTATAAAAAAAATATTATTAAAGAAAAAGAATATGAAATAGCATTCAATTATGAAAAAAGATGTATTATTTCTGTTATTGATGAAAATAAAATTTTATCAGAAAAAATTAAATCTTTTGATATTATACCAACCAAAGATCAATTATTTGATATTGCAGAAAGAATTGATTTAGTTATAAGAGAAATCAAAAGTGAAGTTAATATTTTACAAAAAATGAATACTAGTTTTTTAGGATACACTGATACTCAAGTTATAATGATTAAATATTTAAAAAAATGTATTCAAAATACAAAATTAATGTTTGATTTAATTGAAAAGAAGCCAAAAGCTTTTGGGGAATTAGCAAATGTAAATAAGAATTTAGTAATGGAAACAATGAATAAAATATATAAAGAACATTCAAAAGAATGTGAAAATATGGAAAATATGAATCTAAATAAAAATTTAAAAATAGAAAAATTATTTGAAGACCAAAATTCAAAAAATAATTTATCAAGCACAAATTATGATGAATATTTTGCAAATGAATTACAAAAATATCAAGTTTCCCAAGATGAATTTAAAGAATATTTTCATCCTTTATTTTTTGACACAACAGAACAAGCTTCTAAAGCTTTAAAAAATAATGCTCTAAAAACTTTAAAAACTATTAAACAAATGAAAGAAATGAAAAAAAAAATTGATTCTGTAATTATGCAAAGAAGAAATGCTGATAATAATTCAATGACTGAACAACAAATTGAAGATGAATAGAATAAATTCTTTTCATAAAATAACATTTTTAATAAGATTGTTTAATTTTAACAAGTAAAATTATAGAATATTTTTCAGAGGGGTAAAAAAATAAAAGAAGGAGAAACAAGAAATATATTATATAAGTAAAATCAGGTATAATCGATATAACTATAAATAATAAATATATAAGAATATTAAATAAAAAAAAATATTTTGTAGAAAGAGCTCTTTTATTTAATGAAGTTACTTCAGCAACAATAATATTAAAAGAATTATTTTCACTATTTTATCTAAGTCAAAAATGTTTTATGAGTACAATAGAATTTGAATTATCTTGACTATCAAAATGATATAAATAAAGTTCCTCAATTTTGAAGATAATTATTTTCTATTGATGATATTTTGCTATACTGATTATATGAAATTCAGTTTTATCAAATTCCAATTCCCTAAATATCTATTTGTAAAGTTTCAATTTGAGAAGTTGAATCATTAAATTCTCATTAATGAAGAGATATTTCTTAAAAATACTTTTTTTATACTTGTCTTCCCAATTCTTTGTGTTCCCATTAAAGCAATTTCCATTATGATTAATAATTAATTTATTTTTTTTTTTATTGTATATTTTTCTCAATCAATTTCATTTTAAAATTTGTTTAAAAAATTGTTAATTATAAAAAAAAAAATATTATATTATTTATTTAAATCAGCTTTAAGAACTTCTTCTCTATACATTTCATCGACAAAAGAATCAACTTCTTTTAAACATTTATCACATTCTTCATTACAAATTTGACTTGTTAATTCTTTTACAACTTCATCATAAATACCAAAAATATTAGGATAATAAAATGATCCTTTCATGAGCATATAATCTTTAAAATCTTTTGAATACCTTTCAGCATTTAAAATCGTTTTTGGGTGATTAGTGGCAATATATGTTTTTGGTTTTTCAGTGGAAATTAAAAACTCTTCTCCATTACTTAAATTATTTTTTTCTTTATAATTTTCATCGAATGGATTTAAAATTTCAACATTTGAAATTTGAATGTTGTCATTATCATTTAATTTATTTATATTTTGAGTATTATTTAAATTACTATTTGTACTTAGCTTATTTGTGACAGATTCATATGGAGCTAAGGGATTTTTACCTGATAATTTTGATAAAACTTCTTTTTCAATATTTTCCATTTCTTTAACATTCCTATAATATTCTTGTAAGAAAAGTGTAAAATTATTTCTCTCTTCTTTTTTATTTTTTTGCTCTTCTATAAATTGCAATTCAAATACCATTTCAATTAATAAATCATTAATTATTTCTTCTCCAATTTCTTTTGAATGTAATTGTAAAACTTGACCAGCACTTTTAGAAGCCATTTTAATTAAAGGATGAGAATTACTACTTAAATTATCTAAAACATTTTCATTATTGATTTTATTTATTGTTTCATTAACTTTATTAACTAATTGGGGAATTCCTTTATTGTATTTATCTATTTGATTATTTAAATTTGCTATAATTTCAAATTTATTCATATTATCCATTTTTTTAAAATCATCATTAGAAAAAACTTCATTTACAATAGAATTTTCAACATTAGATTGAGGACTAATTATATAATTACTATTATAATTTTGAATATTAATTGTTTTATATCGTTGAGGATAATTTTGTTGATTATTATTAATATTATCTACAGAAATAAATTTATTTGTATTTGTAGGAGATTTACTTCGAAATTTATTATTAATAATATTATTCTTTTTAATACTTAAATTTTGATAAATTCTATTAAAATCTTTATCAATTATTTTTTTTGCACTTTTTGCCATTCTTTTTGCATTTTGATGATATAAATCTTCTGTAGTTTGTTTAGCAGCTCTATTCATTACTGTTTTTGCTCTTTGCTTTAATTTATCCATTTGTCTTCTAAATTTCCCTCCTGCAGGATATGCTTTATTATATCTATTTAATCTTCTATTATTTCTTGTATTATTATATATTCTTAAAGCACTTCTACTTCTTTTATTTAATGTTATTGGTTTCCCAATTTGTTTTGATATTTGTAAATCTTCGTATTCTTTTACTTTTTGTAAATATTTCATATTTGTATTTTGTCTTTGTTCTCTCTCATATTCTATTTGAGATTCTAAACTTTTTATAATATCTTCATATTTTGAAAAATTAAAATCTAAATTTATTGCATTGTAGTTTATTTTTGGCTTTGGAATATTTAACATTTTAATTAGATCTTCTTTGTTTGCTTTTGAATATTTATTTGGATAATTCATCTTTTTATGAAGTTCATAATCATTTTTCCTATTTTCATTGTCTTCAATAGCGTCTAAATAATTTTGATACATTTGTAAATTTTTCATTTTTTTCCCATATTTTAAATCATATTCTTTAATTTTCCTTAATTTATCCAATTGTTGTTTTTTTGTTCTTGTCGGTTCATCTAATTCATTTAATTTTAAATTAGGATCAAATAATCCTTTTGTATTTGTATTTGTGCTTAAATCAAATCCTCCTTTAATATTATTATTTTTATAATTATTATTTAAAATACTAGTTTGATATTTTTTCTTGTTTTTTTCAATTGGGTTTTTCTTTTTTAAATTTTTACCTGGTCTCCATATTTTTTCTTTTTTAACACCTTTATTTTTCATCATTTTTTTCATTTCTTTTTTCATTTGATTTCTTTCAACTTGAGGATTATAAAATAAAGGATTTGCTTTTTCAACTATATATACTGGCTCATTTCTTTGATTAATAAAATTTAATTGCTCACTATATGGAAGATTATTTTCTTTTTGCTTTGTTTCATTATTTACTAATGTTTGAATTTTTTCTGGATGAATGTCATTTATATAATTTTCTTCTGGTTTAGGTTTATGAATATTATTTATGAAATAATTATCATCTTTTGTTTCTTTTGCAAATTCCAATTGTTCATTGTACATTTTTTTCTTTTATTAAATATTAATGATTATTATAAAAATAAAATATATATTAAACCAAATATTTAATAAAAATTATATTATTTTAAATATTTTCAAACAAAAAAATAATAATTGTTTATATAAAACAAAAAAAAAAAAAAACATTTTTATTTTTTTTTTTCTTTTTCATCTTTTTCTTTCAATTCTTTAAACTTTTTCTTATTTTCATTTAAATTATCAATACAAAATTGTAATCCTGGAAAAATTTCATTGATAGTAGAAAAAAAGTGACTAACTACTCCTTCAATAAAACCTAACTGTCCTTGAGGAATAGTAGTTGTATCTCTATCACATAAAAATGAAACAGGAAGTCCTAATTCTTTTTCTTTATCACCTTGTAAATAAAATTCATTCATAACTCTTTCAGCCCAAATAGAATAAATTTCAAAAGGTTTAGTTGGATTAGATATATCTGCCATGTGAATTAATGTGTCCATAAAATTTTGTTGCATTTCACTTTTTTTTAATCCTTCTAAATTTTCAAAAATTTTATGTGCATTTTTTCCTTTTGATATTGAATTTTTATCAATACACATTTTTAAAAAGGAAAATTGATCTGCATGATGAACCATATCTGTTGATAATACACATTGAATTATTTTTTTTCTCATTAAAGAACTTTCTGTTTTATCTAAATCAGAAAAAATATTATATTCAACATGAGAATTAATTAAATTAAAAGTTTCAGCCACATGAAAATTTTCTAAAACACTTTTATCATTATATCTAACAGCAATTGGATCATTATTATTAATTAAAAAATTATTAGTAACCCCAGGATGTTTAAAATCATGAACTATACAAGAAATAAATAATGCACATAAATTATATATATCTAAATTAATTAAATCATTCATTTTTCCTTGATTTAAAAATACCATACAAGTTTGAGTTATATCTCCAGCATGTAAATCATTATGATAAGGATTTTTTCTTATATATCCTCTTGTTACTGCTTTTATAAAATTTTCAAATATTGGATATTTAATTAAAGTATAAAATCCATATGTATTAAATATATAATAACCTATTAATCCTAAAGTATTGTCTTTTCCTATTTTTTCATCTAATTTAAATATTGAAAAATTTGAATCTTCTATATTTTCTAATAATTCTTCTGGTATATCTAAAAAATTATGATCTATTGAAATGTTTGGATTAATTGAAGATATTAATGTTTTTGAAGATAAATTTGTCATTCTTGTTTCTTTTCTTTCACTTTCATTTTTTAATATATTTTTTATTTCATTAATATCTCTAACATCTCTTCTTTTAGAATAAGAAGATGGTAATAAATCTTCTTGTTCTTTAGCAATATCTTTTAATTTTATAGTAGAATATTCTTCTAACCAAGTAACAGCATATTTCATGTCTTTACTTTCATTTTTTAATTCATTAATTTTAGATAAAGTTAATTCATCAGATTTAAATAATAAAGAATCCATTAATTCATTTTTTAACCAATCCATTGCTTTAACATATGCATTTTTTTTTTCCATTATAAAATGATTTCTAACTAAAGTTACAATTTCATTAATTAATTTTTGGCGAGTAAACAAAGCATTTGATGCTACTTTACTACGAAATGATGAAGGAGATTTTATTTCATCTTCTGGGTTTGAAGGAGGATGAAAAATTGATTGTTGAGAATTAAATAATTCTTCAAATTCATCTTTATTGAAAATTTCTATTTATTATTTGAATTAAATAATTTTATTTCTACCTTTTAAATTAATAGAATTATCATCTTCTTGATAATGATGAACTTGTCTTGCCAATGCAATGAATTTATTTTCCATTTTGATTTTTTATAATATAATAATATATTTCTAATAAAATTATTTTTTTAAAATTTATTTTTTTTTTGAAATTAAAATTAACAAAAAAAAATTAAGAAATAATATTTAATTACATGTATTCAATCACAGATCCTAATCTTCCAGAATTACCTTCAAAATTATTTCATAATTTAACTGTTATTCAACCATTAAAAGGAGATGATAATCAAATTCCTTTATTTGATGATATGGAAATAAAAAACAAAGCGATAAGTAGAAGCAAATCAAATGAAAATTTCAAAGAAGAAATAAACACCTCAAGTTTAAATAAATTTAATAACATTATTCTTGAAAATGAAATACCAATGAATAATGAAGAGCCTATGAAAATAATAGAAAAAAAATATAAATTAAAATCAAATTCAAATGACATAATAAAAATTCCAGAAAATTATTCAACAGATGACGAAGATGAATATAAATTAGTTTCAATATTAAATGAGCCATTAGATGATAATTGGAAATTAGCAATAGATGATAAGAAAAATAATATAAAAGTATATAAAAAAGAAGTATCTTATACTCAAGCACTTCTTTTGAAAACATTTGCTGAAATACCATATTCACTAAAAACAATAATGGATCTTTTAGAAGATTTTGATTTTAGAATGAAATGGGATAAAACATTTCAAAAAATAATAATGGTAGAAAATTTACCAAAAAAAGAAAATGAAGAATACACAAGTTTCATTCAATATTCATATATGAAATTTCCTGCATTTATGACAGATAGAGATTTCTTACAAATAAATAAAACTTGGAAAAATTATTTAGGAGATAATAAAACTGTTTTATCACATAATAAAAGCACTACTCATGAAAAATATCCTGAAAAATCAAATCCTATAAGAGCAGAAATGATTATTGGAGGTTTTTATTTTAAAGAAATTAATGATAATTTAACTAAAATTTATCTTATAAATAATGCTGATGTTAAGGTCACTACTGGAATTAGTATGGTTAATAAAAAAGCCCCTGAAAGTCCTCAAAATTTCATTATTTGCTTAAAAAATGGATGTGATTTATGGGTTAAAGGAAAAAGATAAATTAAATGTTTTAATTCTTTTTTTTTAAAAAAAAACAAATAACATTTTTTTTATTTAATTATCTTATATAAAAAAATATTTAATATAAAGTAAATAATAAATTCATGAAAAATAAAAATTCATTTTTTAATTTATATTTATTAAGAAAAAGAAATCCAATTATCAGGTTAGTGATGGTGGGTGGGAAGGCGAATAGGTGCTAAGATATAGTTTATAAAGTAACAATAAAATAAATTATAAAATATCCATTATATAAATTAAAGAAAAAAAATTATTTTTTAAATGGAATAATGATATTCACATCAACAAATAACAGAATATTATGCAATATAAAGAATCTTTATTTAACATAATTAATAATTCTCTAAGTTTAATAATATAATATTCAGAATGCTGTTATTTTGGAAAAAAATTCAGAATTCAAAGAAACATTTATGAATATGAAATATTAAATATGATAATTAAAAAATTAAAAGGATTAAAAAGTTTATATGATTCCAATAAATAATGGAGTGATTTATCACTTTCTTCAAATAAATGGATAAAAAATTTTTCTTCATTATAAAAATTAATTATTGTGGATTTTACATCATAAAATAAAAGATTTTTTCAAAAAATGTAATTTGTCCTTTTTTAAATCCCTTTAATTAGTTAAAAATAATGAAATTTTCTTTTTTTAATAAAATAAATAAAATAATTAATATATCTGTTTCGGGGAGAAAGAATTTTTTTTTGTTTCTGCTAAAATAATTAATTTATTTTATAACTGGAGTGTAATAAACAATTGAAAAAAAAAATAAAAAAATTATTTAATGACAAAAATCAATATATAAATATTCAAAAAAAGGATTTTTAAAAATAAAACATAAATCAATTATTTGTGGAAAAAAAGATTTTTTATTAATTAAAATTAAATTTTACATTAAATTTAAATATTTTAATCACCTAAAATAGAGAAATAATTTACATTGGAATTACTTGTTTTTTTTCTAGAAGTTAAATTACTTTTATTCATATAACTAAAAATATTCATTTGATTTTGTTTATTTAAATTAGGAAACTTTGGATTAATAAAATTATTTTTATGAAATAAATTTTTATCTTCAATTTTTTTGATTTTAATATTACTATTATTACAAGAAGAATTATTTTGACTTTTATTAATACTAGTAGAATTTTTAGAAAGAAAATCAATATATTCTCTATTAATTATTTCATTTCTTGTGTTGTTTAAACTATCATTCTTTTTATTTTTAAAATTATTTTTTGATTTTATTTTTTTTAAAAGATAAGCTTTCATTGAATGCGAATTTCTTAATGATTTATTTATATTATTTTTTGTTGTATTTGGTATCATTTTTGTTGTATTATTTGTTGAATAATTATAATTTGAATTTTTTGATTGTTGATTATTATTATTATTTGTTATATTTATATTAATATTTGAAAAAAGATTTAATTCTTTTTCTTTTTCTATTAATTTATTTTTTAAATTTTCTAATTCATTTTTTAATATCTCTATTTCTTTTTCTTTATCAAAAATTATATTTTCTATTTTATCATTCATTTCCTTTTTTTCTTTAATTTCATTTTTCAAATTAGTATTTTCTTTTCTTAAATTAACAATTTCATCATCTTTTTTATTATTATTTACAATTCTTCTATCTTCGTATTTTAATTTTGATTTCATTTCTTCATATTCATCTTCCATATCCATATATTCACTTAATTTATTTTCCATTGCTTCTTTATTTAATTTTCCTTTAAAATATAATTTTACTAAATACCTTTCTTTTTGTTCTAATTTATTTATTGCTTTTTCATATTTTTGTAATTCATTTTCTTTTAAATTGTTTAATTTTTTGAAATCTTCTTTTTTTTGCTTTTCTCTTACTTCATGTATTTTTTTTTCTATTAATATTCTAAGTGAATCTTTTATATAATGTATTAATTGAGACATTTGAATTGATTCTATGTTTTCTTGAAACTCTTCTTCTTCTATTTCAATTTTACAACCTTTTATTTCACTAATTATTTCATAAAACAAAGCATATAAATTTTCTTTTGATTTCATTTTTGAATATTTTGATACTTCATTCATCAAAAAATTAAAATTTAAATTAATTCCTCTATTTATTTAATTAAAAAATTAAATAAAAAAAAGATGGTAAAAACAATATTATTCATTAAATAAAAACTTTATTTTTATTTATTTCATTTATAGAATCTTTAGATTCAAAACAAATTAAATTTGATATTCTAGAATTAATCATTTTTTCTTATTCTAAAAATAAATTATCTTAATTATAATTAACATAATTCAATCCAAATTATTGTTTAAATCATTTTTATGATTTTATTTTAATATATATAAAAATATGATCTAATAATCTAATGAAATTAAAGTTTTTATTTAAAAATATATTATGCAATTAAAATCATAAATAATATTTTATATAAATTATTTAAATGATTTATTTATGATTAGATTTATAATTATAATTATTATCATAAGGTAATTTTCCTTTTTATTTTAAATCTTTTTTTATATTTTTTAAAATGAAAATTATGATTGAATTGAGGATAAAAAAACTAATTTATTGCTAATTCTTTCTAAAAAACGCTTTATAAATCATAATATATTTAATATCTTTGTCAATATATGAAAGCTCATTTTGAATAATATAATTTCAATGAGATATAAATAAAATCACAAATAATCTTATTTTCAAAAATTTTTTTTTCATCACAATACTTTCAACAAAATTGAAACTGTATTTTATGTTTACTGTAAAAAGAAGAATCTATTATTTTATTAGAATAAATAACATAATTTAACAATCAAATTGTTTGAATTACATAATTACCAAATTACTAGGTTATTAAATTTTTTCATAATCTTTCATTATATAAATAATTAGCTTATCTTTTTTTTCCTTCAATTGATTCTAAAAAATTTTGTAGAAAACAAAGTGCTCATGACTATACATAGATGAAGAAGAGAAATTTACAATTTTAATGTTGCCACAAACTTTTGGATTATGAATCCATTTAATTCTTTTAATAATAATATAAAATTTTGTTAATAATATTAAAAAATAATTTGTTAAATCAGTTGAGAAAGAAATGAAATTAATTACTCTTTTTCCATGGGAATACAAAATATATGATTTTATATTAAAGTAATTATATCTTTTATTTGTTTTTCATTTGAGTGAGAAAATTCTTTTTGAATAAAATAATTTTCAAAAGATGTTGATTTTGGTTTTTATTTTATTCTCATTTCTAACTTTATCTTATAAATTTCTTCTCAATTATTATCTGAAAATTTATTGTTATTTCTTTTTCATATATTTTTATCAATATTATTATATTATTAATCTTTGCGAATTTGTTGTAATTTTTTAAATTGTCTTAATTTTATTACTCCATTCTCTGTAAATGTTTTTATTTTTTTTGTTTTAACAGCATTTATTTAATAATTTATTTCTTGAAATATTTTTTTTTCTTTATTTTCTTATATTTATTATCTTATAAAAATTTTATAAACTATTTGATAGTTGGTAAAAATCTTTTGTTCTTGAAAATTCTAATATTTTCTTGAGATAATTGTTTTTTTCTTTTTATATATTTTATTATTTTATTTAAAAAATATCACAATTTATGAATTTAGGAATATTTAATATATTTATTAATTTAAAATTATTAATTTTATTATTCAAAGGTGACTCTTATTTTGATCAATGGAATTATTTTGATTTGGAAATTGATATTGTGTTTGACTGTGTGAAATGTTCTTAATTTGTTGAGCTCCAAAAGAAAATTCATCTTTACCATAAGGATTATAATCATGATAATTATCATTTTGATGTTGTTGTTTATTTTTCAAATAATCTTGATAAGTAAATTTCATATTACTACTTTGATTATTATTGTAATTATTATTCATATTATTAATACTTTGCTCACTATTTTTATTCCTAATATAACTACTATAATTATAATTATTACTATTATTAGGTTGATTATTAATATTATAAGGATTAGAAGCAACAGATGAATTAGTATAACCATTATTTTGGTTATTACTTGTGTTCATTTTATTTTGATTTATATTTTTTTGATAATCCTGATAAGAATATTTAGGTTTATTCTTAACTTGAGGTAACATATTAACATTAACTCCTTGTAATAATTTAGCAGCTCTAATATGTTTAGTAGGATCATAATTAATAGGAGTTTTTTGGAATCCTCTATCTAAACCAAAAAATTTTTGATTGCTTCCATCAAATTTTTGAAAGAAAGAAGAACAAGAATCAAAAAATTTTTTTTCGGCATTTACCATAGCACAAATTAATGGATTTAACATTTGATATCTCATATCTAATAAATCTTGAATTCTTCTATAAGTATAATTAGATAAACTAATAAAATCACTTGCAGCTTTTTTATATTTACCATCATTTCTATTAAATTTAGCAATATCTTTTTCATCTTCTTTAATGTTTTTTGCTAATTTCTCATTTCTTTCTTTAACTAATTTTTCCATTTTTTCATCATAATGATCATAAACTTTTCTTGCCTCCTCTCTTTTTTGTAAACCATTTTGAACATCATTAAATATTTTATCCCATTCTACATTTTTAATTTGAATATTTTTTAAAGTTTCACTACATACATTATAAGCGTTTTCGACTTTTTTATGAGTTTCTGCTAAATCTGCTATGAAAGGATAATAAACTGAATTTTTTGAATATGATTTTGTTAAATTATTATACACATTCTGACAAAAATTTCTTAATCCTTGTGTTTGATTTGAAAAATTTTTCACAGTCTTATTAATTATTCCCATTGATTCAATTGCTTCTTTTAATTCTTTTTGCTTTTCTTCAAATTCAGTGTCTACTGTTCGGGGACCATTAAAAAGCTCATATATTGATTGTGTTGTTTGAGACCAAAAATTTGGCATTTTACTTTTTATTTATTTTTTTTTTTTGATCCCTTTATTAGATTTTTTTATTTTTTTTTCTTTGTAAGTTTGTAAATGTTTATATTTTTGTTTTAATTAAACAATTTAAATATTTACATAAATGTTTCAAATGAATAAAACTTTGAATCAACTTATCAATTATAAAAATAAAAAGAAATGTAAAAGTAAAAATAAATCTACGATAATAGAAAGGTTTCTTATACAAAATCAAAAGTATCCAATGAAATTAACTTTGTTGAATGATTATCAGAATGTAATAAGAAACTCAAATTCAAAAAATAAAAAGAAAAATAATTCAAAAAATTCTTTTTCTCAAAAAAACAAATCTTTTTCAAAAGAAAAATCTCCACAATTAAAACAAAATAAATTAGAATTAACCCATACAAAAAATGTGAAAAGTATAAATAGTTTACCAAATAAATTAAAATTAGATTTATTATTAAAAAAAGCGACTCCCCAAAATAAAATAATTCACAAAAGAGAAAATAAATTAAATTTAAAAGAATATAAGCAAATAATAATGAATAGAAGTAATTCTATATCAAATTTAGAGCAAACCATAACAACAACTTCAACTACAATGACAAGTAAAAGAAAAAAAACTACATCAAAGAATATAAATATTAAAACATTAAATTTAAATAATATATTAAAGAAACAAAAGAAAAAAAATGAAAGTAAAAACTTATTTTTTGAATCATATAATTCAACAGATTATAATAATAATAAAGTATTTCAAACAGAAAACAATGAAAATAAAAATATAATAAAAAATAATAATAACAATAATATAAATACTAATAATAAAAATATAAATAATGAATTTGATTTAATTTCAAATGATTCTGTTTTTTTTAATAGTAAACAAACTTCAAATACAGTAACAAATAATAATAGTAAAGAAAAAAACAATAATAATGGTTTTAATGAAAGTGAACAACAAACTATTACATTAACTTATACTGAAGATGATAATAATGATATTAATTTTAAAAATTATCCTTATGAATTTTCAAGACAAAAAAAAAATCATGATAATAATATTATTATTCAAAATGAAGACTTTTTAACTTTTTATCAACAAATGAATAAAAAATTATTTGGTGAAAAATAACTAGTGTTAATTTCAACATAAATAAATGATAAATATTTTTTTATAAATATAAAATATATATTTTTCAAAATTGATTTTTTGAGATTAAATATATAAACATCTTATTTAATAAAATTTAGATATTGTTCATAATATCTTTGATTAACTATTCATGTTTTATAAATTGTTTTTATTTTTATTTTTTATTGAACAAAGTTATTAATAAGAAATCCTTGGTTTTTATTAATTTTGTTGAAATTTTTTATTTCTTGATTTGTTGAATTTTGATTTAAAGATAATGAAGATCTTCTGATTATTTTTTTTATTCTTTTTCAATTATATTTATAACATTTAAATTTATAGAAATTATTTTCTATATTAAAAAAAAAATCTAAGATAATTATAATAAATTTAATTTTGATAATAATCATTAATCATAGCCTTGCAATCATCCCTTAAATTTTTATTTCTTTAATCTTTTTTTTCTATTATCCTTTTTCTCTATTTATTGTAATAAATATTATAAAGATATATAAAAAATAATAATTAAAATTCGATATTCATATTAATAAAGAAAAAAATTAATTCGAGGCTACTTTAATTATAATCTATTATTTATATCAATTAATACATTAATGAATCAAATAATAATATAATTCAAATTATTAAAAATTATCCTTCTTCAGAAAATTTCAAATAATTACTTAATAAACTTTTAGTTCTTTCTTTTAACTTTTCCAATTCATAAACAATAAAATTTCCATTACTACAATTACTAAGATTAAAATTATTATTTTGACTATTATTAGAATTACATGTTTGAAATTGAGATAAAGATCTTTTATCTTTTTCACTTCTTCTTCCAGAATTAAAATTATTTGAAGTATATAAAAAAGAATTACTTTTTATCATACTATTTTTTCTTGAATTATTTTTTAAATTTTTTATTTCTATATCTTTTATTTCTTTCGCTGATTCACTATATAAATTATTTGAAATATAATTTTTATTTCCTTTAATATAATTATTATAATTACTTGTATTTATTATTAAATTTTTTGATGATAAAATATTTTTTGAACTATTTTTTTTTGAATTTGATTTTGATTCACTTTTTTTTAACATTAAATTCTTAAAAAATTGTCTCACATTCTTTGATATTAAATTTGAAGCTTTTAATTTTTGAATTTTATCTAAATTTTTATTTTTTCTTTTTTTAAAATTTGAATTTTCAAATTCTTCAATAGAATTATTTTTTTTTTTCATTTGTTGAATTTTATTTATTTGTTCTTTTATTTCTGATAATTCTTTTTCTAAAGAATAAATTAAATAATTTTTCTTATTAATTATTTCTTCATAAACATGTTTTTTATTTTCATTTTTTTTCTCTGAAAAATTATTATTTATAATCTCACTTTTAATATTTAATCTAATATTAATTTGATTATTTTCTTTGTGAGGAGCAGTTGAATAGTTAAAAACATTATAATTTCTCTTTTCTTTATTAGTATTTTTTTTCTCTTTGTTTAAACTATCTTTTCTAAATGGAAGGCGGCTTGTTTGGTTTTTAAAATTTTTATTATTTTCATTTTTTATTGATAAATTGAAATTATACTTTTTTGAATTTGGAGATTCATAATCATTTTTTCTTAATGATAAACTATTTATCAATTCTAATTGTTTTAATATATTCTTATTTTTCTTTTTAATATTTTGAAAAGATTTTGTATGTCTCATTTTTATAAAAAAAAATTAATCTTAAATTTAAATTTTAAAAATAAAAATATAATCAAATAAAGCAAAAAATATTGTAATAATAGACAAATTAACACTTATAATAAATTCTCCTTTAAAAAACTTTTTGAGCCCCCTTTGAATAAGATGAATACATTTATATAATCTTTTTATTTTCATTATTAATTTTTTTTTCTAAAAATGTTAAAAATTAAGTTTATTTTAAACCATTATTATTCTATACCAATTTTTTTTTGGAAGGAATTTTATAATTTATTCTTTAATTAAGAACATAATTTAAATATTGAAAGTATAAATAAATGAATGAAAAAATATTATATTTCAAAACATTAAATCATAGTTTTTATTTTTACTTATTTTTTTTTTTATATAAGATATGAATTTCTACTTTTATTTTTAAAAGAAAATG
>JAEEGI010006947.1_pt1 | contig 25478 bp, 19 predicted proteins | sample 8958751 | NCBI WGS metagenome assembly JAEEGI01 (sample SAMN16246545, study PRJNA631951) | gut metagenome | biome: gut microbiome; feature: rumen; material: KS-attached | host: Bos | place: Iran: Karaj | collected 2018-10
TATTACCTGGCCCGGATGATCGACGGCGGTGAAGATCCCCTCTTCATCGCCCGCCGGTTGTGCTTGTCCGCTTCCGAGGATGTCGGCCTGGCGAATCCGAACGCCCTCCTGCTGGCAAACGCCTGTTTCGAAGTGGTCTCCAAGATCGGCATGCCTGAAGGCCGGATTCCGCTGGCCGAGACGACGGTATATCTGGCATCTTCTCCCAAGAGCAATGGCTCGTATATGGCCCTGGAAAAGGCCCTGGCGCTCGTCAGGGAGACCGGTAACCTTCCGGTGCCCCTTCCCATCCGCAACGCGCCTACGCAGTTGATGAAGGACCTTAATTACAGCGACGGGTACAAATACGCCCACGACTATCCCGGGCACTTCGCCGACATGGAATTCCTGCCCGAAGAAATCAAGGGCACCGTCTTCTATGAGCCGCAGGACAACCGGCACGAGAACGTTCTCCGCGCCTATCTGGAAGCCTGCTGGCCGAAATATTATCAGAAAGGATAACCTACGCCGAAATGCAAGGCGAAATTGTCGCGCTTCAGCCAGTCGGCGGGGCCGATCAGCCGTTCGTCTGCGGGCCGGCAGGGTTCATAGACCTTGGTGCCCAGGTCGATGCGGACGAGGATGAAGTCAAGGTTCACGCGGATGCCCAACCCCCAGTCGGCGGCGATGGTGTCGAAGGAGAAGCCGCTTCTGCTGAGGAATTCGGATGAGCGCAAGTCCCAGATGTTTCCCACATCCGCGAAAAGCGCACCTTCCAGTTTCCAGACAATCGGAAAGCGGTATTCGACATTGGCTTCCATCTTGAAGTCGCCCGTCTGGCTCGGAATCAGGAAGTACTCGGTCCAGGGTTCGACGCCGCCGGGTCCCAGGGCACGGGCCTGCCAGCCGCGCATGCTGTTGGCACCGCCGGCATAGAACTGTTTCTCGAACGGAACCGTCGTGGAATTGCCATATCCGTAACCGGCTCCGATCAGGAAACGCAGCGCAACCGCCTGGTTGTCCGCGTCGCCAAAGCGGAGGGTCTGGCCCAGCTGCAGTTCACCCCGTACATACTGGGCATAAGGGACGTTCCAGATGGTGTGCTGCCCCGAAATCGCATCCGTGGGCATCGCGGAATTGAAGAGGCTCATGACGTTGCCGGAAATGTCGAAATTCAGGCGACCGTACCGGAAAGAACGCTTGGGAATGGCGGAGGCATCCGTCGTGTAGTACAGCATACCGCCCATTCCCACGTCAAAGTGGTCCGAGTAGGCGTTTAACAGGAACAGGTCCTCCACCAGACGCTCCAAAAAGCTTTCCGACACGCTGAACAAGCGTACGATATTGGCCTGGAACGGATAGAACTGGTAGAAGAAGTTCCTGCCCAGACTGCCCGTGTAGCCAAAGCTTGTGTTGATCATCGTTCGCTTGTATTCCGGACGGTCCTGGTAGCTGAAACCCAGGGAAAGGTCCGTGTGGGGCAGGTTGGGACCGCGGAACAGGGAGTTCGGAAGGCCGATGAGCTTCGGGATGCGGAGGGTGCTTGAAATGCTGAATTCCGTGGAACGGATGTTCTCCTTGGGCTTGAACTGGAAGTTGCCCTTCAGGCCCAGGTTCAGGAGTTCGCCGCCGCGGAAGAAGTTCTTATGGAAGTAGTTGAGCTGCGGGGAGATGCCGAAGAGGCCTGTGGAATTCACCGAGGCCTCGAGGTTCGCCTTGAAGCCCTGGACGCCGCCGTTCAGGAGATTGATGTCACAGTCGACGACGTCGTCCGAAACCGGATTCAACGTGACGTTGACGCTGTTGAAGACGCTCAGGTTCGACAGGCGCGTATAAGTCGCGTTCACGGCCCGTTCGCTATAGGGCATGCCGGGACGCAGGATGTTCAGTTCTTCCAGGACGTAGGTGCGGAAGGGAATCTCCTTGGGATAGGCCAATGTCACATTGCCGATGGTGAACTTCCGGTGCGGCCGCGCTTCGTCCGGAGAACCGTTTCGGGGATACTCCCGGATGGCCATGACCAGGGCCGCCGTGCCGTCGTGCGAAAGGGTGTCGGCCTCGCAGAAATAAAAACTCTTGTCAAAGCCGAAGTAGCCGCGGTTGCGGAAAAACTCGGCGGAACGGACGGTCTCGGCTTCCAGGGAAGCTTCGGACAGGAACTGTCCCTCCTTGATGGTGGTGCGCCGCAGGTCCGTATCGAATTCGGCGCGGAACACTTCGTCTTCCGGCAGTTCGTAGTCGATGGACCTGATCACATATTGTCTGCCGGGCTCGACGAAGTAGGTCACATAGGCCCGCTTTTTCTTATATTCCACCTCGTAGCGGACATCGGATCCGTAATAGCCGATGTACTCGAGGTGATTCTTCATATTGTCGATGCTGGCGTTCACTTCGCGTTCGCTGTAAATGACGGGCGGAGCGCCCAGCGTACGGATGAAGTTGTTCCACCAGGTATCGGACGTATCGGCCCAGTTGTAGATGGCCACGGAAGGGCTGTATCCGAACAGGGACGTGTTGGGTTTTTGTGTCAGATAGGAGGTGAGCTCTGAACTGCGGACTTGTTTTCCCTCGACCTTGATCTTGTTCCCCGCCAGCCGGTACGTTCCCTCCGGGAGGACACGCGTCGTACTGCAGGCCAATACGACGATGCAGGCCAGGGCGGTGAGTATGAGGTTTTTGCCGTTCATTCCTACAAAATTAACACTTTTCCGCTATTATCCGAAAAGAATAATGTATAACTTTGCAGGGTATGAGCATTTCCAAGAATGAACTCCGGCAGGTGCGCGCCCTGTCGCAGAAGAAGTTCCGGGACGAGACCGGACTCTTCGTCGTCGAAGGCGAAAAGATGGTCTCCGAGGCCCTGGCTTCCGGTTTCGAGGTCGTTTCCGTTTATCGTCGGGACGACATCGGCGAGGAGGCGATGGCCCGGCTATCCTCCCTGTCCTCCCCTTCTCCGGTGCTGGCCGTCGTCCGGCAACCGGCGCCTGTGGTTTTCGAGCCTGTTCGCGGACTGTACCTGGCCTTGGACGGCATCCGGGATCCGGGCAACCTGGGCACCATTCTCCGGGTGGCGGACTGGTTCGGCATCGACGGAGTCGTCGCCTCGCCCGATACCGTGGATCTTTACAATCCGAAAGTGGTCCAGGCAACGATGGGGGCCATATTCCGCGTGCCCTTCCATCGGCAGGACATCCCGGCCTTCTGCCGGTCCGTTGTCGCTGCCGGCGGTCATGTGTACGGCACTTTCCTGAATGGGGAGAATATCTATCAACGGGATTTGGATGCTGGTTCCGAAGCCCCGTCCGTCATTGTGATCGGTAACGAATCCAACGGTATTTCACGCGAAACGGCCGCCTGTGTCAGCGACCGTCTCTTCATTCCTCCCTATCCTGCGGACGATCCGGGTTCTGAATCCCTGAACGCGGCCATCGCCACGGCAATCACCGTCGCAGAATTCCGCAGGCGCGTTCTCTAAATACGAATGGCGATATAGTCCCGCTCCGGTACGCGGATCGTGAGCGTTTGTGGCGGGATGCCTGCTTCGGCCGGGATCCGGACCGTGATGTCGGAGTCTGGACCGAAGTTTGCTGCTACGAGCCACGTTTCGGTGCCGTCAGTGCGCAGGAAAGCGAAATGCCGGTCCGGGTTGAAGCCGGTGCCCTGGCAGTAGCCGAGGTCGAAAGTCCGGCCTTCCGCAAAGGCGGGGCGCTTGGCAAGGGCCAGCGCTTCCCGATAGCGCTTCAAGATGGCTTTTTGCTTGTTATTCAGTCCTTTCCGAGGGTTTTCAATATGAACGCGGAGGGCCTGCAGGCTTTCCACGGTCCACCAGTCGAAGATGGATGTGCGGCCGTTGATGCCACTGAATGGTTCGTTGTCCATTCCGCGCTCCCCCACTTCCTGACCGAAATAGAGCATGAAAGGGGCCGTGTTCAAAAGAAGACTGACACCCAGGGCTGCATACCCGGCCTCAGCACTTCCGGCGAAGAAATCGGAGGCCACGCGCTGCTCGTCGTGATTCTCCAGGAAATCCAGCATCCGGGGCTGGAGGTCGCCGAGGAACTGCCAGTTCCAGGTCAATGCCCGGGCGGTCAGTCCGTCGCAAGTGACTGCCCGGACCGTGTCGTACAGGCCGGACTTGTCGTACAACAAATCAAAGCCCACCTCATCGACATACATCCGGTATTTGTCCTTTTCGTAAACCTCGGCGATGAAGATGATATGCGGGAATTCCGCCTTGATGCGGGCGATGAGCCACTGCATGAAGGCGGGCGGGACCAGTTCCACCATGTCGCAGCGGAAACCGTCCACGCCCTTCAGGGCCCAGAAACGGACGATGTCGTACATCTTGTCCCAGGTGCCCGTGTGGAAGTTGCAATAGTTCAGTTTGATGGTCTCGTACCAGTCATTCGCGCCCGGGGCGGAAGAAAAGCAGTTGCCCGAGGCTTTGGCGGGGTACTCGACATAGGTGTCCCCATTGGCGGGGGACTCCGGAAGGCGGAGCGCTTCGCCCGGATAATAGAAGAAGTCATTCTCCGGAGACCAGTGGTAGGAAGCGTCGTCATCGGCCCCCAGGGAGCGCACGCCCGGAACATGGCTTTGATAGTCCCGGGCCACATGGTTCGGCACGAAGTCCATGACCACCTTCATTCCGTGCCGATGCGTCCGTTCCACCAGTTCAAGGAATTCTTCCATCCGCCGCTCTGGAACAGTTGCCAGATAAGGATTTACATCGTAGTAATCCGTAATGGCATAAGGCGATCCGGCCTCCCCTTTCACGATCTGCGGATGAGAAGGTACGCATCCTTCATCGGCTTTTCGCGTGGCGTGCCGGATGACGCCGGTAAACCAGACATAATCAATGCCGAGTCCCCGGAGATACTCCAGGGACCCGGTATCGACGCTTTCGAACTTTCCGCTTCCCCACAGGCGGGGAAGCATCTGGTACAAGAGTTTTTTCAATTTACCAGTTCAGGATCTTCTTGAAGTCGTAGGTCTCCGGGTCGGCGACATACTTCTTCGCGGCCTCGTAGTCGGCCGGCGTGATGAAGTGGCAAATGTGGTTGAAGTAGTTCTGGGAAGTGCCTCCCTCGATGTTCACGCGACGCGGCGGAATCTTGCCTTCGGCGTTCTGCAGGTCCTTGAGGTAAAGCGGATGGGCCTCGCCGTCGGCATCGACATAGACCATGCAGCCGGTCTCACCCTTGGCGAAGAGTTCATAGGCGCCCATGGCGAGTTCCGTGCAATACGTGAGGTCATATCCGATCGGATCCTGGCAGCGGACGTCGTAGCCGATTTCCACCGGACGGGTCTTGACCTTCAGGCCGGTCTTCTTGAATTCCTTCTCGAGGATGTCGTTGAAGAGAACGGCCTTGGAGATCTTGCCGAGTTCCGGATGGCCGTGCTCGTCATAGGTCATGGAAACACCGGCATCCTTGATTTCCTGCGGATCCAGGTCGTGGAAGACGCCCTCTGCGACGACGACGGTTCCGTAGCCGATGCCCATGAGTTTGCGCTTCAGGATGGTGGAAAGGGCGAGCTTGACGATCTTGTCCAGGGAAATCTCCGTCTTGTTGAACATCTCGGGAATGATGGTCATCGGGCAGTGCGTAGCCTCGCCGATACCCAGGGCAAGGTGACCGGCGCTGCGGCCCATGGCGCTGATGATGAGCCAGTTGCCGCTGGTGCGGGCATCCTCGTAGACGGTGCGGGCCAGGTGCGCGCCTTCGTCCTTGGCGGAGTTGAAGCCGAAGGTCGGGGCGTTGTTCGGCAGCGGAAGGTCGTTGTCGATGGTCTTGGGGACGTGGATGTTCGCGATCGGATACTGCTTCGCGGCCAGGAACTTGGCGATGCGGTTCGCGGTGCTGGCGGTATCATCGCCACCCACGGTGACCAGGAGCTTGATGTTGTTGTCCTGGAACAGGCCCAGGTTGAAGTTCTCCTCGAAATCCTTGTCGGTGGGCTTGAACCGGCTCATCTGCAGGTAGCTGCCGCCCCGGTTGAAGTAAGCGTCCGCCTTGAAGAAATCGATGTCTTCGGTGCGCGGATTCTGGCTGAAAAGGCCGCTGTAACCGCCGTGCAGGCCGATGACACGGTAACCGTTGGAAAGGAACGTCTTCGCGACAGACATGACGACAGTGTTCATACCCGGAGCCGGGCCGCCTCCGCAGAGGATGATGATGGAATCTTTCATGATATTATAGAAGTTTGTTCGTTGTTTTCCCAAATCATGCAAATTTAAGGAATTTTAATTAGGATTACAAGAACGTCTTTGCGCCCGCTTGACCAGGCCCACGTAGGTGAGCAGGACGATGTTCATCATCAATGAGTAAAGGATGGCCGGGATGGCCATTTCTTCGTTCGCGAAAATGAACGGGCTGGAGGCAATGGAAATCGCCTGCGCAGCGTTTTGCATGCCCACTTCGATGATCACGGTGCGGCGCTGCCGGGCGTCGTTGCGGACCAGGCGGGACAGCAGGGAAGACAGACCGATGGCCAGCAGGATGAGGGCCGTCACGCAGAGCCCTAGGAGACCGATATTGTCCAAGATGGTGTGCCGGTGCTGGATGTAGAAGACCGTGATCAGGACCAGCAGCAGCGGAAAGGCCAGTTTCGTAAGGACTTTGTCCACTTTCTCCGCCGTTTTGGGCCAGGCATAATGCAGGCCGATGCCCAGAAGGACCGGAAGCAGCATCAGCACCAGGTTCTGCTTAATGAGATTTCCGACAGGCAAGGTGATGCCCACGCTCTCCCCCACCAGCTTCGTCGCCCAGCCCATGATGACCGGAATCGTAAATAAAGTGATAATGCTGCTGAGCGCCGTAAGCGTCACGGACAGAGCTACATCACCATTGGCCAATTTGGAGAAGACATTGGACGAACTGCCGCCCGGGCAACACGCAATGAGTACAAGGCCGATGAAGAACACCGGCGGCAATTTCAGCAGATAAGCCAATCCCAGGGCGATGGCCGGCAAAAAGACCAGTTGGCCGACAAGCGCCACCGCAATCGGCCACGGATGACGGAAAACTTTCCCGAAATCCTCGAACCGGAGCGCGAGCCCCAGGTCGAACATCAGGAGCGTCAGGATGGGGAGTACAATCCAGATGGTGTTCATAACTCAATCGCTTAGGATCAGTGTTTCAGATTCTCCGGGCTGAAGCAGCCGGGTCTTTCCGAAAGCGCGCAGGAACGGATCCATGATCAGGACCACATCTTTCCCGGCCATCGTACCTATGTTTGTTACGGTGATGGAAACAGAGCCGTCTTCGGCGTAAACCGGATCGCCGGTCTCGAAAGTCGTATAGGACAGGCCGAAGCCGAACGGGAAAGACACTTCCGGGGCATCCGGACGGAGGAAATACCGGTATCCGACATCCATCCCCTCCTGGTACTCCGTATATCCAACGTTCTTGACATCCTTGTCCTTGTCTTTTCCGCCGGTCATGGATGCTTTGCCGGAATAATCATACGGGAAGTTGGCGGAAGAAGGCAGGTCGAAATAATCGGCCGGGAAAGTGACCGGAAGGCGTCCGCTCGGACACACGGTGCCGGACAGGATACGTGCCAGGGCGTTTCCGCCTTCCTGGCCGGGCTGCCAGGCCAGGAGGATACCGTCCGGAAGATGCTTCCAGGATGCAGTCTCGAAAACGCCACCGACATTCATAACAACCACCACACGCTTCCCGGAAGCGTGGAAGACTTCGCAGACGTCGGCCAGCAAATGCTTTTCTTGTTCAGTCAGGAGGAAGTCGCCTTCCAAATGCCGGTCTCCTCCCTCGCCAGCCTGACGGGAGATGGTCACGACGGCCACGTCAGATCCGGTCTCCGCAGCGGCGACGGTTTCGCGGGAAACAGCCATTTCCAAGGGGGCCGGTGCACCCAGCATCCCTGAAAGGAACGATTTCCGGGGGCGGTTGTCCGCAATATGCTTTTCATAGAGTCCCGCCAGGAAATCATTGACTGTAAATCCTTCCCGGGCAAGACCTTCGTCCAGGGAAACCACGTATGGACGGTGCACATGCCCGGATCCGGTACCGCCTGCGAGGAGCTCATAGGAGCCCACTCCAAAGAGGGCGACACGAGCTCCTGCCTGGAGTGGAAGAGTCTCCGCATTGTTCTGCAGAAGGACAATCCCCTCTTCCGCGGCTTCCCGGGCGATGGTGGCATGGGCCTTCAGGTCGGGTTTGCCGGAAGGCTTGTAGCCTTTGAAAGTAGGCGTCTTGACCACAAGTTCCAAAACCCGGCGCACGCAGATGTCGAGGGCCTGTTCGGAGAGTTCGCCCCGGCGGACCTTCCGGACCAGTTCCCGGATCTGGGAACGTTTGCCGGGCTCCATCAGGTCGCACCCGGCGGCGATCTGGGCGGCCGTGTTCCGGCGGCCGGTCCAGTCGGTCATCACCAGGCCGTCAAAACCCCATTCTTCGCGGAGAACATCCGTGAGAAGCCATTTGTCTTCCTGGGTGTGAATGCCGTTCAGGCGGTTATAGGATGCCATGATCGTCCAGGGTTCGGACTCCCGGACGGCGATTTCAAAGTTCTTCAGGTAGATTTCCCGGAGCACGTCTTCCGATACCCTGGAATCGTTCCAGAACCGGTTGGTCTCCTGGTTGTTGGCGGCGAAATGCTTCAACGAGGTGCCGACACCCTGGGACTGGATGCCCCGGACATAAGCCGCCGCCGTCTTGCCACTGAGGAACGGATCTTCCGAAAAGTACTCGAAGTTCCGGCCGCAGAGGGGATTGCGCTGGATGTTCATACCCGGGGCCAGCATGACATCCACACCATACTCCAGCGCCTCGTTGCCAATGGCTTCGCCCACGTTTTCAACCAGTTCCGGATTCCAGGTGCTGGACAGCAGCGAACCGATGGGAAATCCCGTACAGAAACCGTTCCGCTTGGGGTCGATACGGACCCCGGCCGGTCCGTCGCTGAGGATAATGGCCGGGATTCCCAGCCGGGGCACAGCCCGGGTCATCCCGGCAGCGCCAGGGACGGGTACTTTGAAGCCGAACGAGCCGGCCAGCATGCTTTTGTAACCGGCCCCTACCACCAGCGATGCCTTCTCCTTCAGGGTGAGGCAGGAAATGACTTCGTCGATGTTGTCCTCCCGGAGCGTCGTCTTTTCTTGAGCCATGGTCGATACAATGGCAAATACGGCTGCAATAGCCAGGAAACGTTTCATTCTACCGGTCTTTGTCATAAAAGAATTTCCAAAGCGGCGCGGCCATGAGGGCCTGCAGGATCTGGTTGTTTTGGAGAAGATCCCGGACATAGTCCTGTTCCAGGATAAAGACATCGATGTCCTCCGTGGCATCCAGATGCTGACCGGAAACTTTATCTACGCCGACGGCCAGGAAACTGTGCGCCAGGTTCGTGGATGTGGCGGGGTTGGGAGATAAGGTCATCCACTCCTGCCACTCCCCTCCTGCGAAGCCGGTTTCTTCCAAAAGTTCGCGTTTGGCGGCCTCCATGGGCGTTTCCCCCTTTTCAATGACACCGCACGGCAGCTCGTAACAAGTCTTCCCGAGGGCATGCCGGTACTGTCGCTCCAAGACCATCATGCCTTCTTTCGTAATGGCGATGATATTGACCCAGTCCGGGTATTCCAGGACATAATACTCGTTGTTGACACGGCCGTCCGGCAGCTCGGCAATATCGCGCCGGGCGGTCAGCCAGGGCCGTTTGACCAGATACTCGCTCGAGAGTATCTTCCATTTTTTGTCTTCGTTGATTGTATTCATCATAGCAGGGCCGCCACTTTGGCGGCCAGACGGGCGTTGTTCAGAACCAGTTGGATGTTTGATGCGAGAGAGTCGCCGCCGGTGATGTCCTTGATCTTGGCGAGCAGGAAGGGAGTCGTTTCTTTCCCTTTGATTCCCAAGCGGTTCGTTTCAGCGATGGCTTCGTCGATGGCAGCGTTGATCCGGTCCGGATCCATGGAGTACTCTTCCGGAATGGGATTCGTGACAAGCATGCCGCCTTCCAAGCCCATCTCGAGTTTTGCACGGAAGGCCGCTGCCAGCTCTTCCGGTGTGTCGATGCGATAATCAACCTTGAAGCCGCTCTTGCGGGTGTAGAAGGCCGGAAGTTCTTCGGTGCCATAGCCGATTACGGGCACACCTTTGGTCTCGAGGTACTCCAGCGTGAGACCCAGGTCCAGGATGGACTTGGCACCGGCGCAGATGACCATGACCGGGGTCTTGGCCAGTTCTTCCAGGTCTGCGGAAATGTCCATGGTGGTTTCGGCGCCTCGATGCACGCCGCCGACGCCGCCGGTGGCGAAGACTTTGATGCCGGCAAGCGCGGCGATGATCATGGTCGTTGTGACGGTGGTCGCGCCGTCCGCACCCCGTGCGACAAGCACGGGCAGGTCGCGGCGCGACGCCTTCGCCACGTCCCTCCCCTTCTTGCCAAGGTACTCAATCTCTTCCGGTGTCAGGCCGGCCTTCAAGCGACCGCCGATGACAGCAATGGTCGCCGGTACGGCGCCGTTGTCACGGATGGTCTGCTCCACCCGCAACGCAGTCTCCACGTTCTGCGGATAAGGCATCCCGTGCGAAATAATGGTCGATTCAAGTGCCACCACGGGCTTTCCGGCCACCTTCGCGGCCGCCACCTCGGGTGACAGGTCCAAATATTTGTTCATAGTTTCAGATTTTTCATGGCAGGATTGACGGCCGCAGGACTTTCCACGGCACAACGGGCGCAAAGCAGGCCGATCCGGGCACTCTCGGCGACGCTCGCCTGCGGCCCGGCATGCACGATGCCGGCCAAGAGCGCGTCTCCGCCGCCAGTAACGCTTCGTACGATACAGGGAAACGCGGGGTACTCGTACAGGTTTCCGTCGGCATGGACACGTAGTCCCTCCGCTCCGGCGCTTTCGTATATGCGCTTCACCCCTTTGATGCCCGCAAGGGTCTCATATTCAAGTGCATTGCATTTCAAGGCAAAGATGATCTGACGGGACGACATCGCCATCGCCTCCCGGATTCTGGCGGCTTTTGCCACCGATACCGCATCCAGATAGAGCGGCTTTTCACAGTGGTCGATGAGGAAAGCGAGCGTGCCGGGCATCAGGTTGGAATCGGCCACGACCGCATCGGCGGCGTTGATGACCTTGAGTCGGGCAGCGATCCAATCCGTGTCCATCCCCTCTATGGCATCCATGTCCGCGATGCCGCCCACGAGTTCGCCGTCGGCATTGTTGACCGAGACAAAGAACGAATGCGTGTGCTCGTCCGCAATCTCGCAATGGTCCGTGCCGATGCCCGTTTCCCGGCAGGCCTTTTCGATGACGGGGCCGAAAACCCCGCCCCCGAAGATGGTCAGCAGTTCTACCTCGTCCCCCAGCAGCACCAGGTTATGGGCAATGTTCCTGCCCACGCCTCCCCAGGAAACGTGCACTTTGCCGGGATTCGAATCCCCCACCCGGAACGCCTGGGCCGACGTCGCCGTAATGTCCACGTTCGCCCCGCCGATGACACACACTTTCATACGCAGCCCAAAGTTACTGCCTTTTTGCCACCCTTGCAAACTTTCTTGCCCGGCGCCCGACCGCCCTGTCCGGCCAAAGCCGCATGTCCGGTCCGGTTAATGTTTCATACCCGGTACGGTTCAATGTCTCACACATCGATATGCCCCTCACTTGATATATACCCATATTATGTGCTTTTGCCCCCTTTTCAAAGACCCGAAAAGCACACCGATGCGCCCTGGAGACCCTGTGAAGAGGTTTCGCGTGCGTTTGATTTTGAAATGGGAAGGCCGCATCGGGCGGCGGAGGGGTGACGGCGGAATTCGGGTTTCGGCGAACGCGAGCCGCGAGGGAAGGTGCGGTCCCGGCAGGGATGACGGCGTCTGTCTGAGCGCTAGTTAGGCCGGCTCGCCGGACTAACTGAGCGAGTTCGCCGTCAAGCGCCTTCCCGACACCGTGCGATCCCGCCGAAACCCGCATGGAGCCGGCGCCTCTCCGCCACCCGCCAGGGCTTCGTTGCATCTCTCATGAGAGCCAAGGTTCCGGTTGCAAAATCGCCTTTGTACAAGAGGCCGTTTTTGCAACCGGAGATTCGGCAACCTGGGGCTTTGGGAGCAACAGCCTTCTATGCTGTGGGTCTTGGATTCGACTTCCAGCTCATTTCTCATTGTAACCCGAGATTTACAACTCGAAATTCGCAAAGCGACTCGAAGTGCATCTGACGTGCCTGGAAGGCACATTTTGCCTCTATGCTCGCCCGAATTGTCGCGCAAAGAGGCTCAATATGCTCCTAAGGGGCGTAGAATCAGGGTTGAGCCTTTACGCGAATTTCGGGTTGGTACACCAAAGAGCTGGGCTCCGGATTCGCCGGGCGTCCAAGATTAAGGTACTTGTCCATTGTGACAAAGGTGATGAAAAAGACCGGCGTGCCCGGATTATTCGTTGCGAGCAAAACGCCCCATGACTGGCCGCTGAGGTCATAATGATGGCATCCGGGTTTTACGTCGAGCGGAAGCGCTTGTAAATCAGTGAATTAAGTAAAATTGGCTTGTTGATAATATCAAGTCAACAATTGATAAGTCATTAATGATCAATTATTTCTGTTTTACGTTATGAAAATCTCTCTCCAAAATGGAATCAACAATAAGAATCAATAATTAAAATGAGATTGACAAGGCTCTTCGTACTTGCGGCCGGTATTTTCGACGCAAATGCGGTCGATGAGGCAATCGGTAATGGATCGGAACGGGACATGGGAACAGTGGGAAGGAAACTATGAAGACCAGCAGGAAGGAGATTGCGAAAACCGTGGCTGGGAGACCGCAATTGGAGCTTTCAAATATAAAATATTTGAGAAAGATTGATTATATTTGTAAATTCAACCTTAGTGCACCGAAAAATGGATTTCACGCAGGCGAAACAGCGGATCGAGTGGCTGAAGGCGGTTCTCTGGGAGAACAGCCGGAAGTACTATGTGGAGAATGCGCCCACGATGTCGGACTATGAGTACGACCAGTTGATGCATGAGCTGGAGGCGCTGGAGGCGCAGTATCCGGAATACCGGACCGCGGACTCCCCTACCCAGCGTGTGGGCAGCGATTTGGAAACGCCTGGTGTTCAGAATATTGAAGCAGGAGCCAGCAAGGATTTCGCGAAGTATCCGCACAAGTATCCGATGCTCTCGCTGAGCAACACATACAGTATCGGCGAAGTGGAGGAATTCGCGGAAAGGGCTTCCAAGACACTGGAGATTCCATTCACCTACAGCTGTGAGCTCAAGTTCGACGGCACCGCCATTTGCCTGACCTACCGGAACGGCAAACTGTTCCGTGCCCTCACGCGGGGCGATGGCGTAGTTGGCGATGACGTGACTGCCAATGCCCGTCGCATCGCCAACATCCCGGAAACCCTGCAAGGTGCCGGCTGGCCGGCGGAGTTCGAGATCCGCGGCGAGGTTCTGATGCCATACGAGTCCTTCGACCGGTTGAACCGGGAACGGGAAGCCAATGAAGACCAGCCGTTTGCGAATCCGCGCAACGCGGCCAGCGGATCCTTGAAGTTGCAGGAGCCGGAGGAAGTGGGGCGGCGTGGCCTCATGTGTACGCTGTACCATATTCCCGCCGGGCAGGTGGACTTCCCTACCCACGACGATGCCCTGAGGGCCGCTGCGTCCTGGGGACTTCCCGTGTCCGACGAGCGCCGTATCTGTCGCAGCATCGAGGAGATCGAGGCTTTCATCGCCCATTGGGACACGGCTCGCAAGCAGCTTCCTTATGCCACCGACGGCATTGTCATCAAGATCAATGAAATGGACGCCCAACGCACACTCGGCTACACGGCCAAGTCCCCGCGCTGGGCCGTCGCGTATAAGTTCAAGGCCGAGCAGGCCCTGACGCCCATCTTGTCCATCGACTACCAGGTAGGCCGTACCGGCGCCGTGACGCCCGTCGCAAACATGGAACCCGTGTTCCTGTCCGGGACGATGGTCAAGCGCGCCACCCTCGTGAACGAGGACCAGATGACGATGCTGGACATCCACGAAGGCGACTGGGTGTACGTTGAAAAAGGCGGGGAAATCATCCCCAAGATCACCGGCGTTGAAGAATCCAAACGCCAGCCCGGTGCACGGCGACCGGCCTTCCCGAAAGTGTGTCCCGACTGCGGCACGCCGCTCGTGAAGCCCGAGGGCGAAGCGAAGTGGTTCTGCCCTAATACCGATGGATGCCCCACTCAGATCAAAGGCAAACTGGTACATTTCCTTGGCCGCAAGGCGATGAATGTGCTGGCGGGCGATGCCACGGTGGACCAGTTGTACAATCTGGACCTGGTCAAGACGCCGGCCGATTTCTACGACCTTCGCGAAAGCCAGCTGCTGATGCTGGAAGGCTGGAAGGAACGTTCCGCCCAGCGGTTCCTGGACAGTCTTCGGGAATCTCGGAACGTACCCTTTGAACGGGTTCTTTTCGCCATCGGCATCCGCTATGTGGGCGAGACGACGGCGCGGGATATCGCCCGACATTTCGGGGACATCGACACCCTGGCGAAGGCTTCGAAGGAGGAACTGGCCGCCGTTCCCGAAGTGGGCGAAGTCATTGCCGAGAGTGTGTACAAGTATTTCCGGGATGAGCGCCATTGGCAGGAAATCGAACGCCTGAAGGCCGCCGGCTTGCAGATGGCCGTCGTCAACCAGGCCGGAAACGCTTCCGACGCCCTTGCCGGAAAGATCATCGTCATCAGCGGCAATTTCTCCGTCTCCCGGGACGAGATGAAAGCCCTGATCGAGGCCAACGGCGGCAAGAACAGCGGTTCGGTCTCCGGCAAGACCTCCTTCCTGCTGGCCGGTTCCAAACCCGGCCCCGAAAAAATCAAGAAAGCCGAATCCCTGGGCGTTCCGATCCTGGACGAGGAAGCATTCCGCAAACTCCTTCCTGAAGGCGCTCTGCCCGGAGCTGCCGGTAACGATACTGAATTAACCCTGTTCTGACCCATGAATATCTTCGCACGGATCGCACATTGGACGAAAGTCCGTATCCGCTGGATGACCATCGTCATCAAGCGGATTGTCCGGTTCGTGACGCACGATATGTGGTATCTGAACATGGAGGACCTTTCCCGCTGGAAAGCCCGGCTGGTGGAAGATATCAAGGTGGTTTTCCTGATGCTCAAGGTGTTCTCCGACCAGAAGATCGGCTTCCAGGTGACGGCGCTTGCTTACCAGAGCATGATGTCCGTGGTGCCTTTCATCGCCATCGGCCTGTACTTAACGAACGGAATCGGTATCGCAGACCAGTTCAGCGCCTTCCTGTATGCGAACATCAGCAACCAGAAACTGATCCAGGACCTTCTCGCCGCTTCGCAGAAGATTATTGCGACGGCGGAATCCGGCCTGTTCGGTTTCATCAGCATGGCTTCCTTCCTGTGGATCCTCATCTGGCTGATGCTCACGGTCCGGCGTGTGTTCAACAACGTGTGGCAGGTCCAGGAGAAACGGAACTTTTTCCGCGTGCTGGGTGTGGGCATCGGCGTCCTCATCCTCTCCCCTTTCGTGATCGCCCTGTTCTTCTCCGGTTCCGTCGTGTACTCGACGGTGCTGGACTATATCGTTCCGAGCGGGCTGTTCTTCTCGGAACATCTGAAAAACTTCCTGTCCTGGGCCTTGTTCGCCGGTGCATCCGTCCTGATCCTGATGGTGATGTACAAGTTCGTGCCGGCCGCCCGGGTCCATACGCGCTGCGCCTTCAAGGCGGCGCTGATTGCCGGCATCGGTTTTACGGCCGTGCAATATCTCTATCTGGAAACACAGGTGATGGTGGCCAAGCAGAACGCCATTTACGGTGTCCTGGCCGCCTTGCCGCTCTTTATGATCTGGCTGAACATCGGATGGACCATCGTCCTGTACGGAGCGGAGCTCTCCTACTCCTTCCAGCACGTGAACCATCTGAATTTGAGTGAGGTGCTATGAGTTATTCCGAGTTTACCGAGAAAGATTACGAGCTCATCGACCACGACTGGCAGGTGCTGTACGCATCGGCCCGGAAACGGTGTGCGGACGACCGCGAGTTGGATATGGTCTGCAAGGCCTACGCTTTTGCCAACGAGGCGCACAAGAATGTCCGCCGCCGCAGCGGGGAGCCCTACATGCTGCATCCCATCGCCGTGGCCCAGATCGTCGTGGATGACATCGGCCTGGGCTACAAGTCCATCTGTGCCGCTCTCCTGCACGACGTGGTGGAAGATACGGATTATACCGTGGACGACATCCGCGACCGCTTCGGCGACAAGGTGGCCAGCCTCGTGGACGGCCTCACCAAGATCAAGAACGTCCTGGACAACGAGAACAGCGACCTGTCGGCCCGGAGCCTCCAGGCGGAAAACTTCAAGCGCATCCTCCTCACGCTCAACGACGACCCGCGCGTGGTCCTGATCAAACTGGCCGACCGCCTGCACAACTGCCGGACCATCGAGTTCATGCCCGAGCACAAGCGGGACAAGATCCTGAGCGAGACGATGTTCGTCTTCATCCCCCTTGCCCACCGGCTGGGTCTGTACAGCGTCAAGAGCGAACTGGAAAACATCTGGCTGCGCTACAAGGAACCCGAAGCCTACCAGGATATCAGTTCCCGGATCAACCGGAATATCCAGCAGCGGGCGAAGGAAATCAATGCCTTCATCGAACCCATTGATTCGGCGCTGGAGAAGGCTGGTTTCAAGTTCGAGATCAAGAAGCGGGTGAAAACCCCGTATTCGGCCTGGCACAAGATGCAGGTCAAGCAGATCCCTTTCGAGCAGGTGTACGACCTCTATGCCATCCGGATTATTTTCGACCCGGACCGTAGCAACGGTGAATCCGAACGGGACCAGTGCTACCACGTGTTCTCCATCATCACGGGCATTTACCGCTATATGCCCGAACGCCTGCGCGACTGGGTCAAGCATCCCAAGTCCAACGGTTACGAGGCCTTGCACTGCACCCTGCTCAGCCCTTCCGGCATCTGGGTGGAAGTCCAGATCCGCACCCGGCGGATGGACGACATCGCCGAGAAAGGTATTGCGGCCCACTGGACTTACAAGCAGAACGGTTACGTGAGCGAGAATGACAGCGAGATGGACCTCTGGCTGGAGCGGATCAAGGAAGTCCTCGTGAACCCGGATGTCAACGCCCTGGAGCTGCTGGATATCATCCACAACGACCTCACCAGCGCGGAGATATACGTGTTCACGCCGAAAGGCGAACAGCGCGCCATCGAGAAAGGTGCGACGGTGCTGGATTTCGCCTATCAGATCCATACCGAGATCGGCGACAAGGCCATCGCCGCCAAGGTCAACCAGCGGCTGGTAGCCCTCAACCATGTCATCAAGACCGGCGACCAGGTGGAAATCATCACCGCCGGGGATGAGCATCCCAAGCGTGAATGGCTCCAATTCCTGAAAACACGCCGTGCCCGTACGGAAGTGATCGACTATTTCAAGAACGAGCGCCGGCAGACGGTGGAATACGGCCATCAGATCCTGGATGAGAAAGCCAAGCAGCTCGGGTTCTCGAAACTGGATGAGGCCGCTTTGCAGCGCATCCAGGTCGCATACGGAGAATCTGACCGCGAGGAACTTTTCTACCGGATCGGAATCGGGGCTGTCAAGGTGGACAACCTGGGCGACGTCCTGAAGTCCAAGCAGCGGGTCTCCCTGCTGCGGAAGTTCTTCATGCAGAAGGAAAAACCGCCGAAGAAGCAGGAAGAAACCTATATCATCGGCGGAAAGGACGACGACGGGCACCTGTTTGTCATCGCCTCTTGCTGCAACCCGATTCCCGGGGATCCCGTGGTCGGCTTCAAGTCCCCGGACGGCCGGATCACGGTCCATAAGAAATCCTGTCCGGTGGCCGAGGAAATCGCCGCCACGCACGGCGACTGGGTGGTCGTTCCGAAGTGGCTGGAAGTGGCCAAGCCGCAGGCGTTCCTGGTACGGATTTCGCTGAAAGGACTGGACCGGGTGGGCCTGCTGAACGAGATCTCCCGCTTCCTGTCCCTGGTGATGGGCGCCAACATGCGGCGGCTCAACCTCAGCGCGGACGACGGCATCTTCGAGGGATACATCGACCTGTATGTCAACAGTACGGAGGTCCTGTCGAAGATCATCAAGAAGCTCTCCACCATCGAAGGCATCGAGTCGGTGTCCCGCGTCGAGTTATAATGAATTGAATATGAAGAAATTGTCGAAATATATCCCGCTCATTCCGGCCGCCCTGGTCCTCGGGGCGATGATGTTCCCGTCGGGGTGCGCGAACACCACCACACCACCGTCCGGTGGCGCGAAGGACACCATCCCTCCCGTGCTCGTGAAGACGTATCCCCTGCCCGGCGAGGTGAATGTCCCTACGCACAAGACACAGGTCAAGTTCACCTTCGACGAGTACGTGGTGGTCAAGGATGCCAACAACATCTTCCTGTCTCCCCCGCTGGAGAAGAAACCGAAATACAAGATTTCCGGGAAAAGCATCGTCGTTTCCTTCGAATCCGACCTGGACTCCAATACGACCTACACGCTGGACATCACCGGCGCCATCGCCGACAACAACGAGGGCAACATGTACGAAGGCTACACCCTCGTCTTCTCCACAGGTTCCCAGATTGATTCGATGTGCTTGACTGGTCTTATCCAGGACTGCAACACGCTGATGCCTGTCAAGGGCGCCACAGTCCTCCTGTATAAGGACCAGGCGGATTCCGCCATCTTCCTGCACCGGCCGGATGCGGCGGCCAAGACCGATGACTGGGGCTTCTTCAGCGTCCGCAACATCAAGGATACGGTATATCGGGTGTACGCCTTGAAGGACGCGAACAACAACAACATCTACGAACCGGACAACGAAAGCGTCGGCTTCCTGGACGAACCCTACCGGCCGCTTACCGTCTTCAACGATTCCATTTACGAGTTCAAGAAATTCAACATGAAGGACACGGCCCTGTGCCTGGCGCGGAAGACGGATGTGGAACTGAATCTGTTCCGGGAGAAACCCTCCAAGCAGTTCATTGTCAAGAAGGAACGGGTGGGCGCCCGGACGGCGTACCTGACTTTCATGGCACCGGACGCCAAGGTGAATTCCATGAAGATCCGGGGTCTGCCCGCCGAAAAACTCATCTCCCAGTTCAACCCGCAGAAAGACAGCCTCGAACTGTGGGTGAACGACCAGCGGAAGATGCCGGACACCTTGCAGCTGCAGATCAATTACGACAAGACGGACTCCCTGGGGAACCTTGTCCCTACCGACGAGCTCGTGAAACTCGCCCTGGACAAGGCGAAGCGGGCCGAGATGCAGAAGAGTTCCCAACGGGACATCAAGCATGAAGACACCATCGCCGTGTTCAAGAACGAAGTCGATCCGACGACCGTGGAACAGTACGGCTTCAAGGTGGAATTCAAGTACCCGCTCATCCAGGAAACCTGGGATTCGCTGACCTTCCGTTCCGTCAATCCGCGCCAGCAGGAGAAGATCGAACAGTACACGGTGACGCGGGATCCCCACAATCTGCGCGTGTACACCATCATGCCACGAGAACCGCTCCAGCCCGGTTTCGACTATTCCCTGAAGATTCCGTACCGGAAATTCCGGGACGTCAACGGTTTTTACAACGACAGCACCGTGATGAAGGTTACCCTGCCTACAGACGAAAAGCTGAGCTCCATCTCCTTCGAGTTGAACAAGGTCAAGAGCCGCTACATCATCGACCTGCTGAGCGAAAAGCGGGACAAGGTGATCCGCAGTTTCACGGTCGATGCCGACCAGACGGTACTCTTTCCGTATGTCAAGGCGGGAAAATACTGTGTCCGCATCACCGAGGACCGCAACGGGAACGGGTTGGTGGACACGGGCAGCATCCTGGAGCACCGGCAGCCGGAGAAAGTGATGTTCTTCAAGGTCAAGGACCAGTTCCTGATCGACATTCCCGAACGCACGGAGTATGTGCAGCAGCTTGACATGGAGGAACTGTTCAAATGAGAAAGGCTGTAAAGATCCTGCTTCTGGCGGTATTCGTGACCGCCCTTCCGCTTTCCGCGCAGGAGAACCGGAAGAAGAAGACCTTCGACCCGGATATAGAGTTTTTCCAGCTCCCCGACTCCGTCACCAACGAGTATCTGGACAACGTGGACATGCCCAAGAAGGCCAAAATCAACGATTACTGGATCGTGGGTGTCCATGGCGGCGTTTCCGTGCAGCACGGTTACTTCAACCCGCCGCGCATCGTGCGCCTGTATCCCAACCAGCCGGTTTACGGCTTCTCGATCACCCGTTATGCGACGATGATGAACATGTTCCCGAACCTGGGGATGGAATTCGGCTTCCAGCACAACTACGAAGGCTATAATTTCAAGGAATTCGAATCCGACGGATACACCTACCGCCAGCACATCGACGGCGCCTTCGAGGCGTATATGGAGGTTCCGGAAGTGTTCCTGCTCACGCACGGTCACATGGACATGGGGCAGTATGCCAAGCTTATCATCAAAGCGGGCATGTTCGGCGGATACAGGATGAATATCACCCGCATCGGCGAGGGCATCCAGCCGGAGATTCTCAATGATTTCAAGGATACGGACAACCGTTGGACATACGGTGTGCAGGGCGGACTGGGATTCGGCCTGATGTTCGATCCGATCGAGATCCACCTGGGCGTGCAGATCAAATGGGGCTGGTCTTCCTTCCACCAGCCCGACGTGGCCAGCCCTTATTATTACCGCTACTCCTATCCGCTGGACGGTGCCGTCACCCTGGGCGTCTATTACCAGCTTTCCAAGCGCCGGGGGCATTCCCGCGCGGCGCTCCGCCGGATGGCCCGGGAAACGGTTGCGGAAGAAATGAACCCTGAAAAGGATCGGTGATGGATACACGAACAGTCAAAGTGGGTGACGTCCTTATCGGCGGAAACAACCCGGTCGTCGTCCAGACGATGTGCAATACCCATACGTATGATGTCGATGCAACGGTGGAACAGACGCTTCGGCTGGCCAAGGCCGGCGCGCAGCTCGTCCGGATTACCGTGCCCGGCCTGCAGGATGTCCCGCATATCCGGGAAATCAAGGCCAGGCTCCGCGCAGCGGGCTGTCAAGTCCCGCTGGTGGCCGATATCCATTTTTCCTCCGAGACGGCCATCGCCGTGGCTTCCGTCGTGGAGAAGGTCCGGATCAACCCGGGCAACTTCCACAAGGACCATGACGAAGCCCGGCGGCAGTTCGCCCGTTTCCTGGAGGAATGCAAACAGTATGGTACGGCCATCCGCATCGGCCTGAACCATGGGTCCCTGGGGGCCTACATTGTCGATCGGTTCGGCAATACGCCGCATGCGATGGCGCTGGCCGCGATGGAATGGATCGAGATGTGCATCGAGGCCGATTTCTGGAACGTAGTCGTCTCCTTGAAAGCCAGCAACACGGTCGTCATGATTGAAGCCTACCGTGAACTGGCGCGGATGATGCAGGAGCGCGGTGTCGTCTTCCCGCTGCATGTGGGCGTGACGGAGGCCGGCAACGGTGACTCCGGCCGCATCAAATCCTGCGTCGCCATCTCCACGCTCCTCGCCGAAGGAATCGGAAATACCGTCCGCGTTTCCCTGACGGAAGACCCGGAGAATGAAATCCCCGTCGCGCAGTATCTGGCTGCCAGATATTCTGACGCGCCTTACCCTGTACTTACGGAACGTGAGAACATCGTATTGAAAGCTGCGTGCGACTATGGCAAACCCCTGTTGGACCGCACCATCGACACGGTATCCTTTCCGGAGCTGGAGCCTTCCTTCGCCGCGTATCTGACCGACGAACTGCTGCAGGCTTGCCGGCGGAAATTCTATCGGCCCGAGTATATCGCCTGCCCCGGCTGCGGGCGTACGATGTATAATCTGCAGGAGGCTTTCGAAGCCGTCAAGGCACGGACGGGCCATCTGCAGAACGTCGTCATCGCCGTGATGGGCTGCATCGTGAACGGCCCAGGCGAAATGGCAGACGCCGACTGGGGCTATGTGGGCGAAGGCGGCGGCAAGGTGACCATCTACCGCGGAAAAGAACCTGTCCTACGGCATATTCCCGACAGCGAGGCTGTCGATAAATTGGTTGAACTCATTGAATCCGAACGATGAAACGCACGATTCTCCTCATGCTGGCGCTCTTTTGCGTCACGGTTTCCTTCGCACAGAAAAAGACCACTTACAAGGTCGCCCAGCGCGATACCTGCGACCTGTACATGGACGTCTATGACCCGGTCGTCATCCCCGGCGACACCCTGGACCGTCCCACCATCCTGTATGTCTTCGGCGGCGGCTTCATCATGGGCCAGCGCGACGATCCATGGGTACTCCCCTGGTTCAAGCTTCTCAATGAGAACGGCTACCGGGTGGTTTCCGTCGACTATCGCCTGGGGCTCAAGGGCATCCAGATGCGCTTCGACCTGTTCCATCTGATCCAGAGCGCCGACTACACCAAAAAGGCCGTTGACATGGGCGTGGAAGACGTTTTCTCGTCCGTGCAGTACCTGGCGGAACATGCGGATGAGCTGGGCGTGGATATGGACAATATCGTCATTGCGGGCAGTTCCGCCGGAGCGATGATTTCCCTGTCCTGCGAGCTAGAGGCCTGCAACCGGACGGCACGCGCCGTCAACCTGCCCGAAGGTTTCCATTTCGCCGGCGTGATGTCGTTTGCGGGGGCGATCATGTCCGATTCCGGGAAACCCGTTTACAAGCGCAGACCCTGTCCGCAGCTGCTCATCCATGGCACCAAGGACGGCGCCGTCTCCTACGACAAGATGGGCTTCGGCCGACGCGGCATGTTCGGCAGCAGCTATCTCGTGGAAAATGTCCTGAAACCCGCCGGATTCACTTACCAGATTTACCGGTACGTCGGCCACAGCCATGACATGGCTGCCAACATGATGGCCAACTGGCCGGAGGAAAAACGGTTCCTGGAGGTTTCCGTGATAGGCAGGAAGGCCTTGACTATCGACAGCACGGTCGATGACCCGACGATGCCGGTCTTCCAGTCGGTCAGCCTGGACGATATCTATTGATTATTCCGGAAGGATCGCGATCACTGATTCCACAGCCTTGACCTTGTCGCCGATCTTCACCTGGATGTCGGCGTCAAGGGGCAGGAACATGTCGATGCGGGAGCCGAACTTGATGACACCGCACTGGTCGCCTCGGTTCTCCATGTTTCCGGGCTCGGAGTAGCAGACGATCCGACGGGCGAACGTACCGGCGATCTGCTTGAAGAAAACCTCTCCATGCCTGTTCTGCAGGCAGCTGGAGGCGTGTTCATTGAGTTCCGAGGACTTCGGATGGAAGGCCAGCAGGTACTTGCCCGGATGGTACTTGTAGTAAGTCACCTTTCCGTTCATCGGCCAGAAATTGCAGTGGACATCGAAGAAGTCCATATACACGGAGACCTGGATGCAGTCCCGCATCAGGAATTCCTTCTCGAAGACTTTGTCCAGGATGACGACCTTTCCGTCGGCCACCGAGGTGACCAGGCGGTCGTTCTCATAATCCGGAACAGTCCGGTCCGGCACCCGGAAGAACCAGGTGATGAAGAACATGAAGATGACGAGGACGGCCGAGATCGGGATGGAAATCCACGGGTTGTGGATAAACCGGGCGTTCAGCCAGATGAGGACCGCGCAGATACACCAGGAGACGAGTATCGTCGAATAGGAGTCTTTGTCGATGCGGATGCTTCGGATCAGTCGCTTCATGGTTTCCGTTTATTGCAGGCCGATGATGACCAGGTAAATGACGCCGGCCGGGATGGCGAAGAGCGCGCTGTCGAAACGGTCCAGCATGCCCCCGTGTCCGGGAATGATGTTGCCGGAGTCCTTGATGTCGCACACCCGTTTCCACTGGGACTCGAACAGGTCGCCGAAAACGCCTGCCACATGCATGATGACGGACAGGATGACGGCATGGACCATGGGATAGGTCCACAGGCCCGTCCACACGAGGATCAGCCCCGCCAGGACGGCGAACAGCAATCCGCCCCAGAATCCGGCCCAGGTCTTTTTCGGAGACACGGTCGGGAAGAGTTTCCCGGTGTATTTCCCGAGCAGCATCCCGATGCAGTAGGCGCCCACGTCCGAGGCCCAGATGATGATGAAGAACGCGAGCATCGGCCGGCCGTCGAACTGTCCGGCGGCGTCGAAAACGACGAAATTGGACAGGGTAAGCGGTGCCGCGATGTACATCAGGCCCGTGTACAGGAAAGCGAAAAGCTTGAAATCCACCTTGTCCTTCACGAACAAAGTGGAAATCATCAGCAGCAGGAGCAGGACGGCGTTGACGCTGACCAGGCGGATGTCCAGGCGGAAAGCCATGACGCAGAACAAAGTCAGGAACGCGCAGCATCCCAGCACGATGGCCAGCAGGCGGGTCCGCGGGAACCGGTCCCCCATCGTCATGCGGTAGAACTCGTAGAGCATCGTCACCATCATGAAGACGAGGAGAGCGGCGTACAGATACTTGTTGAACAGGAGCCCGCCGATGACAATCGCCAGGAAGCAGACACCCGATATCGTTCTTGTGACGGTATTATTCATCCTTTGCCGTTTCTGCGGGCTGATCGTCTTCCGCCGGTTTCACCTTGGGACCGAGGATCCGCTCGATATCTTCCGCAAAGATAACTTCTTTTTCGAGAAGAAGCGCACCCATCTGCATGAAACCGTCCTTGTGATCCTCGATGAGACGGTAAGTCCGGTCGTGTACTTCCTGCACGATGGCCTTCACTTCCTCGTCCATCAGTTCGGCCGTCTTTTCGGAATAAGGTTTGGTGAGGTTGTACCCGCGGGCGCCGGTAGAGTCGTAGAAGGAAAGGTTGCCGACCTTGTCGCTCATGCCGTAATACTGGACCATGCTGTAGGCCATGCCGGTCATCCGTTCGAGGTCGTTCAACGCACCAGTGGAAGGCTCGCCGTTCAAGATTTCCTCCGCGACGCGGCCGCCGATGAGTGCACACATCCGGTCCATCATCACGCTCCGGGACCAGTTCTTCCTTTCTTCCGGAAGATACCAGGTCAGGCCGAGGGCGTTTCCGCGCGGGATGATGCTCACCTTGAACACGGGATCGGCGTAAGGAAGGAGCCAGCCCACGATGGCGTGGCCCGCCTCATGGTAGGCCGTGGTCCGTTTCTCCGCCGGGGACATGATGGTGTTGCTCTTCCGTTCGAGACCGCCGATGATCCGGTCAACGGCATCCAGGAAGTCCTGCTGGGTCACCGTTTCGTGATTGCGGCGGGCAGCGGTCAGGGCAGCCTCGTTACAGACGTTCGCAATGTCGGCACCGGAGAAGCCGGGCGTATGCTTGGCCATGAACTCCACGTTGAAGTCCGGGGCGACCTTGATACCGCGCAGGTGCACCTGGAAGATCTCCTCACGCTCCTTGAGCTCCGGGAGTTCGACATGGATCTGCCGGTCAAAGCGGCCGGCACGCATCAAAGCCTGGTCCAGGATGTCCGCCCGGTTCGTGGCGGCAAGGACGATGACACCGGAAT